>OLRY01000071.1_pt1 | contig 131356 bp, 81 predicted proteins | sample 1672541 | NCBI WGS metagenome assembly OLRY01 (sample SAMEA3136697, study PRJEB25190) | human gut metagenome | biome: human gut; feature: human-associated habitat; material: faeces | place: Austria | collected 2013 | reverse complement strand
TGCGTGGACTACCAGGGTATCTAATCCTGTTTGCTCCCCACGCTTTCGTGCCTCAACGTCAGATATAGTTTGGTAAGCTGCCTTCGCAATCGGTGTTCTGTATGATCTCTAAGCATTTCACCGCTACACCATACATTCCGCCTACCGCAACTACTCTCTAGTCTAACAGTATTAGAGGCAGTTCCGGAGTTAAGCCCCGGGATTTCACCTCTAACTTATCAAACCGCCTACGCACCCTTTAAACCCAATAAATCCGGATAACGCTTGAATCCTCCGTATTACCGCGGCTGCTGGCACGGAGTTAGCCGATCCTTATTCGTACGATACTTTCAGTCACCTACACGTAGGTGAGTTTACCCTCGTACAAAAGCAGTTTACAACTCATAGAGCCGTCTTCCTGCACGCGGCATGGCTGGTTCAGACTTGCGTCCATTGACCAATATTCCTCACTGCTGCCTCCCGTAGGAGTCTGGTCCGTGTCTCAGTACCAGTGTGGGGGGTTAACCTCTCAGTCCCCCTATGTATCGTTGCCTTGGTGAGCCGTTACCTCACCAACTAGCTAATACAACGCATGTCCATCTATAACCACCGGAGTTTTCAACCCGGAGAGATGCCTCTCCGAATATTATGGGGAATTAGTACCAATTTCTCAGTGTTATGCCCCTGTTATAGGTAGGTTACATACGCGTTACGCACCCGTGCGCCGGTCGCCACCAAAGTATTGCTACCTCGTGATGCCCCTCGACTTGCATGTGTTAGGCCTGCCGCTAGCGTTCATCCTGAGCCAGGATCAAACTCTCCATTGTATAAAATTATAAATGTTTTGTTAGAGTCCTGACTATTCGTTTATCCTTTATAAAAGGAAATTGACAGATAAATACTACATTTCTTTTCTCTCAAAATATAACCAGTAATTCAAAGAACCAGTTTGAAAAATCGCATTTACGATGCGAAAGGACTGCAAAGATAGAGTAACTTTTTGAATCCTGCAAATCTTTTTTCAAAAATCTTTTTAAGAACTTCGCGTCTCGGGAAATCGGGCTTACACAGAGCTTTAAGCTCCTTTATTGTAAACTTTCAGCCTTCGTAAGAACAACCGTTTTTCTCAAACGCGGATGCAAAGGTAGCGACTTTTTTCGAACCTGCAAATATTTTCGCATATTTTTTGCATAAAAGTTAAAAATTCTTCAAATCTGAGGTATACACCTATATTTTATTAGAGAAGAATTAGTCGGCCAGCCCTTATGAAGCCCGGGCCGCACATCGCCGCAACCGGGAAGCCGACCTGCGGGGCCGAGGGCTTCCATGGAAAAGACCGCAGCGAGTAAATTCGGGTCGAGTCCTGCAAAACTGAGATTTTTTACTATTTTTGCGTCAGATTATCCGACCGATATGAATTTCAGAAAAATATCACTGCTCGTGCTGATCCTGCTCATCGCGGATCAGGCACTCAAGATCTGGGTCAAGACCCACATGCACCTCGACGAATCAATCGTCGTCTTCCCGGACTGGTTCCAATTGCGCTTCATCGAAAATAACGGCGCGGCCTTCGGGATGCACATCGACACCAAAGGCGGGTTCGACTGGGGGAAACTCCTGCTCGGGATTTTCCGGATCGTGATGGTCGGGGTCATCGGCTGGCTGATGCACCACCTCATCAACAAACGCAAAGACACCCCCAAGGGGGTCATCGTCGGCCTGGCGCTGGTTATGGCCGGTGCCCTGGGCAATATCATCGACAGCGCTTTCTACGGGCTGCTCTTCTCGGAGTCGACGCCCTATACGGTCGCACATTTCGGCGGACACTACGCCGGATTCATGATGGGCAAGGTCGTCGACATGTTCTATTTCCCGCTCTTCCAGTGGAACGGTGTACCGCGGTTCCTGAACTTCCTGGTGGACAGCAACAACTACTTTTTCGGAGCCATCTTCAACCTGGCCGATGCCTATATCTCCATCGCCGTCATCTATCTGCTTCTGTTTCAGTACAAATTCCTGAGCAAGTAGATTTTTTTCGTAAAAATAGTTGGTGAATGAGAAAAAAGTATTACTTTTGCACACCACAATTTCCAAAAGCCCAGGTGGCGGAATAGGTAGACGCGCACGTTTCAGGTGCGTGTGCCGCAAGGCGTGCAGGTTCGATTCCTGTCCTGGGCACTTGGTGATCCCCGTAATCTTACGATTACGGGGATTTTTGTTTGTGTGAAATCCCCGCCGGCAGCCGGACTCCAATATGTCCGAAACAACAATCCCGGCCTGTTCCGGCCGCTCTCGGCGTATTCACACGAAAAAATGCGCATCCGCCGACAAACAAGCGGGGATGCGCATTCCTATCCGAACGGCCGAAGGGCTTATCCTCAGGGCCTCACCTGCTCCAGAGCACCACGGCGCAGCGATCCGCTCCGACCGTGACCTGCGCCCCCTTAACCGAGGCCTCTCCGTAGATCACGCGCGGAACGCCGTATCGCCCCGTACGCAGCCGTATGGCCGCGCTTTCCGGACGCTTGTTGACAATCACGGTCATCAAAACGCCCTCTTTGCGCATGGTGCGCATCAGCACGTCCGGTTCGGGCGTGCTGAACGAAGCCGGAGCCGCGTCTATGGCGTCGCGGCACTCCCGCCCGTAGAAAGCCGTCAACGGAGCCATATCGCGGTGGTAGCCGCCCAATTCGATCGGGGAGGGCACCCACACAACCTCGCCGCGGCCATAGCGGTTGCGCACGGCCGCGACATCGCCGCCGTCCGTCATCATCGTCTCGCCCGAAGCAGGAACCAATATCCCCCGCCACAGATGCGCAGGCAGCTCCTCACCCAGCGTGAAATACTCCCCGGCGACTTTGAATTCGCTGACCTCCGCTCCGAAACACGATTTCAGCGGGAAGCCGTTCATAAACAGACATCGCATGTTTTCATCGTAGAATCCCGACAATCCCGTAACGATCAGCTTGCCGCCGTTGCGGACGAACGACTCGATGCGGGGCCGGAATTCGGAAGGCAGCGCCACCATATGCGGGATCACGGCCGTACGGCCCGCCGCGTCGTCCCAGTCGAAGGTCGCCATATCGGCCACTTGGGGCGTAACGCCCCATGCCGAGACGGCCTCATAGGCGGCGGCCAGCGACTTCATGCAGGCCGAAGCCTGCCGTCCCTCCTCACCGGATGCGAGCGTTTCGGCATTGCGTCGCTGAATGCGCAGGGAGGCGATGTTATAGAGGAGCGTCACCGGAGCAGGCGCAGGCTTCAACCCCCGCAACTCTTCGCCGTGACGCTGCAATACCGATGCGACCTTCGCGGCTTCGAGCATACGGTCCGAGGGCCTGCGCAGGAAGTCGAGCAGCCCCCACTCCCCCGCCTCCATGACGGCCGCCCGCTGATTGAGCGACCAGAAGATCACCCCTTCGGCGCCGGAAGCGATCGCCGTCCAGAGATACTGCGCCGTATGCGCCGCCGTGGGACAGTAGGGAACATTGCCGCTGGCGGTGACGTTTCCGCCCTGCAGTTCGGTGATCCAGAACGGATTGCCGAGTGCGTTGTGACGGATGATATCCGACATCAGGGAGACGCCGAGCGGATATTCGCGCTGGCTGAACATGCCGAAATGCCAGCTCAGGTGCAGCGACGCGCCGACCGAGGTGAGGAATTTCGAGTAGGCCGGAAAGTCGTAATCGGGCAGCGTGCCCAGAATCTGGTGCGGATTGATATGTCGCCCGCGCTGCGGATCGAGCCGTTCGACCAGCTGCGCGATATGGTTCAGATACCACGTCGTATAGTAGGTCAGGAACTTCTCCTGCGTGAAATCGGCTTTCAGATAACCTTCCCCGCGCTCTTCCGGCGGGAAGTCCGCCAGCCAGCGGTCATAGACCTCCCTTGCGAGGTCGGTCATGGCGACGCGCGTCCCGCCGCTGCCGGGTTCGTTCTGCAGCACCCATGTCCACAGCGATTCATACTGCCGGAAATGCGACACCACGGCCGTGATATAATCGTCGATTTCGCGCAGGTGCGCCTTCGAACGGGGAAATTTGAAACCGCCCACGTCGTTCAGCTCGTCGGTGACGGGAAACAGCGTGGCGAAAAGCCGGACGCCGTATTTGTCCGCCGCACGGAACGCTTCGTCGTAAAGCGAGAAATCCCACTCCCCGCCGCGGTACATGTGCGCTCCGAACATCCGGATACGGGCCACCTTCATCCCGTTATCGCGCAACAGGCGGAAAAATCCGTCGATATCCTCCGGCGTCTGTCCCGGCTCTACAAAAACCTGAGCGCCGATCTGCGGCACATCGCATTGCTGGGCGCGCACCCCGGCCGTTCCGGCCAGCAGTAGGAACGCCATCAACCACTTTCTCATCGTTTATTCATTTTTATACGCCACCCGGCGGCTCGTCCGCGCCGCATCGGCCGGAGTTCCCGCAGGAGCAATTACAAATTCATATCCGTAGTGCTTCTCCAAGAGCCGGTACGCCTCCGAAGGGCGCGATTTCACGCTCCACGAGTCGGTGCCGCCCACGCCGGCCTGCGCACAATCGACATTCACCAGCCATGCGTCGTCCAGCCGCACGATCTCGTGCGTATGCTCCGCCGCATCCAGCGCCTCCTGCGTGCAGGGCCAGACCGAGACGCACAGAGGCTGCCGGCCGGCGAAAACGACTCCGCCGCCTTTGCCCCCAAGCTGGAGATAGCGGACGTCGCAGCGGTTGCCGCACTCCTGCGGATAGATATAGGCGGGACTGAAATCGGCCGTACTGCCGGAGTAAACCCCGAACAGGGAGCCTTCCTTCCGGTCGGCATAATTCTCTCCGGGACCGCGGCCGCAGTAGACATAGCGGTCCAGCGCCCCGCTCCACAGAGCCTGCAGACCGATGCGCAGCGGTTCGGGAAGCGTATCGGCGATCCGCAGGTCGTACGAAACGGCCAGCTCCCCGTCCGCCGCAAGCCGATAGCGCAAAGCCAGCCTGACGCCCCCGCCGCACACGACGGCCGTCACCGCACCGTCGACCGCATTCAGGCTTTCGAGTTTCAGCCGCTCAGGCATCGTGCGCCACGCGCCCATGCGCTCCCGCGTACGCCAGCCCCGGCGGTCGTTGTCGGTGGATGCCCGCCAGAAATTCGGTACGAGCGGACTCCGCATCAGCTCGCGGCCCCGCACCGCATATCCCGACAGATATCCCGTGGCCGCATCGACCGTCGCGGTCACATTCCCGGCAGTCAGCGCCACCGCACGTTCCGTACGGCTGACGCCGGCACTGCGGGCGGCCGCAGCGCGCACGGGCGCCACAGCGGGCAGTGCGAACTGGTAACGGCCCGCCTCGAATCCCCGCAGGGCATAGGGTTTATCCTCTTTCAGGCGGTAAACGATATCCAGCCAGTAATCGATGCCGGATTCGGGACGGGGCGCCTTGTACCCCACGCGGCACTCCGTGCAGGCTCCCGCTTCCGTGCGCGGCACTTCGAAAGTCCCGCTTCCCAGCGTCGCGCCCATGCTGGACGTAATGCGCCATTCGAAAACATACTCATCGGTCGAAACGAAGAAATTGCGGTTCCGGACCGTGAAAAAATCCTCTCCGGGCCGCGGCTGCGCGATTTCGAGCGGCTGGAAGACATGCTTCGCCTCCGCCGCGGCCGGCTTGAGACTCCGGTCGGGATTGATGATTCCGTTGATATTGAAGTTGGCGTCATGGTTCTCGCGGCTTCCGAAATCGCCGCCGTAGGCCCAGAACCAGCCGCCCCTGCCGTCGGCCTTGCGCAGCCCTTGGTCGATCCAGTCCCAGATATGACCGCCCAGCAGTTTGTCATGGCGGCGGATCACCCGCCAGTAGTCCCCCAGTCCGCCTACGGAGTTGCCCATCGCATGCGCATACTCGCACATCAGCACCGGCCGCCGGACAAGCGTATCGCAGGCCAGCCGCTCCAGTTCATCCACCGTCGGGTACATCCGGCTGACGACCTCCACCGCGTCGCGGTCGTCGGGATTGGCCAAGTCGGCGTATTCCCCCTTGGCGGGATCCTCTTCGGCCGTTTTCCACTTTCCGACGCTGCGCAGCGGAACGTAGCCCCGGCGCTGGGGATTCCCCTGCGCACCCTCGTAATGGATGATGCGCGTGGGATCGAACTCCTTCGTCCACGCCGCCGCGGCCGCATGGTTCGGCCCCCAGCCCGACTCGTTGCCCATCGACCACATGACCACGCTGGGGTGGTTGCGGTCGCGGACGACCATGCGCGTCACGCGCTCCATAAAGGGAACGATCCATTCGGGAAGGTTGCTCAGACAGCCGCCGGCATGGTGCGTCTCGATATTGGCTTCGTCGATTACATAAAGGCCGTACTCGTCGCAGAGATCGTAGAAATAGGGATCGTTGGGATAATGCGACGTGCGCACGGAGTTGAATCCGAGCCGTTTCATCAGCGCCGCATCCTCCCGCATCTGCTCGCGCGTGACGGTTTTGCCCGTCGTGTCGCTATGGTCGTGGCGATTGACGCCGATCAGCTTCACCGGCACGCCGTTGACCAGCATGCGCCCGCCCTCGATACGTACGTCCCGGAACCCGATGCGGCTGCTCCGGGCCTCGACCACCCTGCCGTTTTCGTCGGCGAGGGAGAGTACGAGCGTATAGAGGTAAGGGGTCTCCGAAGTCCATTTGTGCGGCGACGGAATCCGAGCCTCCAGCAGCGGATACCAGACGTTGTCGCGCTGGGGATACGTTTCGTCGAGCAGTTCGCCGACGGTCACTTCGAGCGTATCGCCGGGATCGACCCTCCGGTTTGCGGCATCGAACAACTCCGCGCGCAACACATAATTCCGGCAGCGCACGGTATCGGCGCCCGTCAGCGCCACCGAAGGACGCAGCTGGAGCTTCGCATCGCGATACTCCGCATCGAACACCGTCCGCACGCCGTAATCGGCGATCGCGGCCCGCGGTTCGGCGGCCAGATAGACCTCGCGGTAGATTCCGCCCAGCCGCCAATGGTCCGCATCCTCCAGATAACTTCCGTCGCACCATTTCAGCACCTTGACGGCCAGCCGGTTCTCGCCCTCCCGCAGCAGTTCCGTAACATCGAATTCGGCGGGCAGCGCGCTGTCCTCGGAATAGCCGGCGAAACAGCCGTTCACCCATACACTGCAGGCCGAGTAGACGCCGCCGAAGTGCAGTATAACCCGGTCGCCGTTCCACGCACGGGGCACTTCGAAAGTCCGGACGTAACATCCGGCGGGATTATCGCGCCGGATATAGGGGGGCGTGTTGGGATAGGGATAAATAATATTGGTGTAAATCGCATAACCGTATCCGGCCGTCTCCCAGCAGGAGGGCACTTCGATACGGTCCCATGCGGAGACATCGTATTCCGGGGCTTCGAAGCCCTGCGGCGCACGGGAAACGTCGTCGGCGAAGCGGAAGCGCCAAACGCCGTCGAGCGAAAGGAAGCGCGCACGGCTGCGGTCGGCCGAAAGTGCATCTTCGGCCGACGGATAGGAGTAAGAGGTCGCGCGCGCATCGAGCCGGCAGCGGGCATTGACAAGCTGGTTTTCCCAGTCGGGATTCCGGGCGGCCAGACGGCCGCACAAACAGCAGCAAAGAATCAGGATCAGGTTCCGAGTCATATTCAGGTTGGTTTTCTTCCGCAAAATTAGGGAATTAAACAGGCTCCGTCTGATTCTGGTTTATCAAAAGCTAACAGAAATCTTTCACGGGGCAATTATAAGAAAGTGTTAGTTTTTGATAAAATCAGAACACCCCGGAAGCGAAACAATCGCTACTTTTGCAACAAATCCGCACCGCCCATGAAACGACTGCCCGCCCTGCTGCTCCTGCTCTGCGCAGCATTTTCCGCCCAAGCCCAGCGCCTGAGGTTCGCCGTGGTGACCGACACGCACATCGGCAGGGAGCATGCGGCCGAAAACCTGAAAGCCGCGATCCGGTCGATCGACGCCGACGACTCGGTGCGCTTCGTTCTGCTGCTGGGCGACATCTCGCACGACGGCACCCCGAAGGGGCACCGCAAGGCCCGGCGCCTGCTCGCCCGGCTCCGCAAACCCCTCTACCTGACCACGGGCAACCACGACGCCAAACGTCCGGAACGCTACAGCAGTTTTCTCCGCACGTTCGGCACCGACCGTTTCTGCTTCGACTGCGAAGGGGTGCGCTTCATCGGCATCACGACAGGCCCGTTCGAGCCGAACCGCCATGCCACGCTGCCCGGCGAAGAGGTCCGGTGGCTGGCCGAACGATGCGCCGTCCCGCAGCCGACGATCGTCGCCGCCCACCATACGCCGGAGCTGGTCGCCGGCGGCAGCGCCGTTTTCGACGGTTGCGACACCTCGCAGATCGTGCTTTGGCTGGCAGGCCACCTGCACGTCAATAAAATTCAGGAAACGTCGCCGGGTCCCTCCGTGGTCAATATCTCGACGCTGGACGGCGGCCGTTACAACCTTTTCGACATCGACGGAGGGCGGTTGCGCGTCACGACCGTCGATCCGCGGACCGGCAGCCGGACCGCATGGCACTCCGCCGAACTGAACATCAAAACCGATAACCGATGACAAAGCTATTCCGCATTCTGATTTTAGGCCTCCTGCTATGGAGCGTCCCCGCTTCGGCGCAGCACACGGCTCCGAAACCCGAAAAAGTACACAACGTGATCCTGATGATCGGCGACGGCATGGGACTGGGACAGGTCGCCGCCTACATGATCGAAAACCAATACGGCCCGACGGCCTTCGACCGCGCCCACTACACGGCCGTCTGCAAAACCTACTCGGCCAACAACCGCGTCACCGACTCCGGCGCCGCGGCGACGGCGATGGCCACGGGACACAAGACCAAAAACAGCCGCATCGGCGTAACCCCGGACGGCGCCCCCGCCCAGAGCATCACGGAGCTGGCCAAGGCGAAGGGCCTTGCGACCGGAATCGTCGTGACGTCGCATCTGGCCGACGCGACGCCCGCCGGATTCATGGCCCACACCCCCGACCGGCACAACACCTCCGAAATAGCCGCGGCGTATGAAACGTCGGGCATCGACGTGGCCGCGGGCGGCGGCCGCCGCTTTTTCGAAAAGCAGGAGGACGGGCAGGACGTGCTGGCGACGTTGCAGGCCAAAGGCTACGCCTACGCCTCGACCCCCGAAGAGTTCTACGCGACCGACAGCACGCCCGTCATCGGACTTTTCGCGGACAAGTACATGGAGTCGGCGGCAAAACGCGGCGAAGATTATCTCGAACGCGCGACCGAACACACGCTTTCGCTGCTCGCGCGCAACAGGAAAGGGTTCTTCGCAATGATCGAAGGTTCGCAGATCGACGGAGCCGGACACGGCAACAACACGAAAAAACTGCTGGGCGAGATGCGGGATTTCGACCGGGCCGTGAACAAGGCCTTCGACTTCGCCGACAAAAATCCCGGCACACTGGTCATCGTCACCGCCGACCACGAGACCGGCGGACTGACGGTCGTCTCCAACGACCGGGATTTCACGGCGGCGGAGAGCGGCATCGAATACAAGTACAGCACGACCAGCCATTCGGGCACGCCCGTCATACTCTACGCCTACGGCGCCGGGGCATACAATTTCAGCGGCGTAATCGAAAATACGGAGGTCTTCCGGCTGATCAAGGCCCTGCTGATCGACCAACAGAAATAGAACAATATTCACACCGAGACTTCTGCACGCCGTAGGGCGTGCAGAAGTTTTTCATGTCCCGTCCGTCCGCGGAGATATTCCGCCCAAGGCCCCAGCCGCACCGCTCTCTGCGCGCCGTCCCCGCCACGGCATCCGAGCCTGCCGCCATTCGGCCCTCCCGCCATGCACATCCTCCGGACTCCGTCCCTGCCGTCCCTCTCCTCCCCGGCTCTTCCCCGTCCGGAGCGACGGCACCGCCCGGAGCGACGGCACCGCCCGGCACGCCGGCGCTGTCCGGCGCGACACCACCAACCGGCACAACGACGCAATCCGGAACCACGGCACCGACCGGAACCGACGAAAAACGGCGGACGGCAACCGCCGCCCGCCGCATACCGGGAGATATCGCACAAGTCCGCCTACTCCTTCGCTATGCGGTAATAATACTTGCGGACGGCCTTCCAGTCGTAATAGGGAGCCGTGTCGCCCGCGACGGGAACCGTAACCTCCCGCTCGTTGAGCAGGAACTTGACAAGCACGCGGCCTTTGGCGTTGCGGTAGAATATCAGCTGTATATTGCCGGCCATCGGCGTAATCCGGAAATCATTCCAGACGTTCTCCACCTTTTCGGGATCGGACTCGACGCCGCACGCCCCCTCCAGCCTCATCAGCGCGGCCAGCGGCATCAGGCCCTCGCCGTGCCCGAAACGCAGATCGGCCACGACGCTCCCGCCGGCGACGGTCTCTTCGGCGCACGCCAGCATGTCGCGCAGCAGCGGTTTGGCGATCGAAGCCGCCAGCTCCCCGGCGATCGCCGAAGGTCCTTTGCGAAGGTACTGGCTGAGGTTCTGAAGCCGCCAGAGCGCAAAAATCTCATCGTCGGTGAAAACGTCGTAGAGCGAGACGTCGAGCGGGCAGTCCTGCAGGATGGAGGCTACGGCGAAAAACTCCATCATGAAGCTGCGGCGGCTGGATATGTGGCGCTTCACGTAATCCGCATCGCAGAAAAGCGACTCCACGAAACGGTCCGGAGAAAACCACGAGCCGCGCTTCGCATCGTATACGGCGCGCCACGCCCCGTCCTTGTAATAATCCTTGTAGGCTTTGGTGTAGTGGTTCAGATAACCGTTATACGCACCGCCCGACTCTTCGCGGATATCCAGTTCCGGTTCGCACATTTTAAGCGCCCCGTCGAACGAGCGCATGCTCTGAATCACCCGACCGACCGAGGTCGAACGCGAGAAAACCTGCATTTTCCGCCGCTTGCCCTTCGGCTGAAACACTTCGGGATAGTTGCGGTACATCCGCGCGGCGATTTCACGGTGTTCCCGCTCGCCGGCCGGCGTGAGCACGCCCGCATGCCCGTCGCACACGGCAAAAATCGTATCCACGCGCTGTTTGACCTCCATGCCGAACGGCGTCAGCGCATTGTTCGCGGCCGCGGCGGCAAAGATGTCGTAAAACTTCCTGTAAATATTCTCCGTCGTGTGGTAACGCGATCCGTGACGGCCGAAATGGCTGATGTAAAAAGGAACGTATCCCTCCGGAGCCGGTGTATAGGTCTGAGGTTCGAAACGGTAGGACATCGACGAGCCGGCGCTGTGCTCGACCGGATCGAGCACCTGCTCGCGGATAGTCTGTCCGTGGACCGCGGCAGTCCCGGCAAACAGCAGGACGGCAAGCCACGAATTGCGGATTGAAAATTTCATATGTCTGGTTTTAAGGTAGTTTGGTTTAGCGATTCATTATTTTCCGAAACGGACTACGGTAACGGAGAGCGGTTGCAGCGTCAGGCAGAACCGACCGTCTTCGGCAATGCCCCGGCCGGATTTCTGCATCCGGAAATCCCGGTCGTCGGGATGCGCCGCCCAGATGCCGGAGGTGCGGAATTCCGGAGCGCCGCCGTATCCGGCGAGTTCCACGCAGCACTCCTGCACGCTGTCGAGCCTGTTCACCAGAAACAGCGCCAGCCGTTCGCCGGAGTTGTCGGCCGAAGCGTAACAGCGCACGGCGGACGAACGCAGGTCGGCTTTCCAGAAGGTATCCAGCAGGTTGTCGTTCCACAACTTCACGCCCCAGCCCATCGGCGCCAGCCGGTTGTCCATCTTCAGGGCCGACCAGTAAGTTTCGTCATCGGTCCAGTGCGTGGCCCAGAAATGGGTGTATTCGACCTTCGGAGCGGCAAGGATATAGCCCAGATGCTCGAAGTTGGCCAGCGACACCCACGCTACGTTGTCCACACGGTGGGCCTTCTTGCCGGGCATGAACGACGAAGCCTCGGTGACCTGAATCTTCAGGCGGTCGCGCAGGGACGCATCGGGAGCGTCCGGGCGGTCCAGAAATCCGACGACCTCGTCCACCTCGTGCAGCGGATATTCGGCCGAGGCCTTATAAAGCTCGTAGCTGCCGATAAGTTCGGCTTTGGCGTACTGATGCGGGACGATATTGTCCGCATAGTCGATCAGCCGGCCGTTCCCGTCGGCATAGGTCAGCAAGGTTTCCAGCCACGGCGCCGTAAAGCCGTTCACGCCGATTTCGATCGTCGGGTCTTCGGCTTTCATGGCGCGCGCCATCTCCAGCGCCAGCGAAGCGCAGCGGGCCGCCCACACGGTATCGCGCGGATCGTCCCTGTTTTCCCAATAGTGTTCGTTGCCGATCTCCCAGAAACGGAAACCGCATTTGCAGACGACATTGGCGTAACGCACCATCGCCGCCGCGAGCTTCACCATATCTTCGCGCGTGGGATAAAACGCCTTGGCCGCGGTCCAGTCCACCGGCAGCGTGGGAATAATGATCGTCGGATCGTCCACGCCCGCCTTCCGGCACATCCGGATGAAATCGTTGAAATCGACGGTCGGCCGGAAACCCTCGCAATTGAGCGGATAACCGCCGTAGCGGGGTTCCGCCCCAATATCGGTCAGCTTGCCGTCGATTCCCCGCGACTTGATGTCGATCAGACGGGGATAGAGCTTCGCACCGGGACGGGTCAGCAGGTATACCGAATCCGGGTGCGTGAAAATATACCAGTCGCCGTATTCGCCTTCGTTGAAGCGCACCGAGCGGACCCCCAGATCCCGCAGGGCCTTCCACATCGGACGCGCCCGGCGCTCCCCGCGGTCATGGTCCATCAGCATGAAGAGATTGACCCCGACCGGACGGCCGGCGAGCGGTTTTCCGGGTGCGGACAGATCGACGCGGATCTGCCGCCGGGCGGAACCCGAAGCGGCCGCAGACACGAACAGCAGCAGGAACAGAATTATTTTTCGCATAACGCACTGTATTTTAACACCGACAAAGATAGCGGAACCCTCCGGGGGACTTTAGTATTTTTTTTACATTGATTGTAACGATTCTTTCAAAACTATAAAAATACGCAAATTCGCCGCGAATACGACCCTTTCGGACTATTTTATCCGTAAATTTATACCATCGACGCAACCGTAACGACTATTTCAAAGCCATTATCCGACACCGGCCGGCAGTTTGCCCCGCCGTGATAATTATGTGATAGTTTTGGAAAATTTAGTTCTAAAAAGTAAAAATATTACGATATAGCTTTGCTGAAGTCAATTTAAACTACAAACCGAATGAAACAAGTCTACTATTCAATTACCCGAACGCCCCGCAGAGCCGCAATACTCTGCTTAACGACGCTGGGGTTATCGTATGCGGGTATTCCCACGGCTTCGGCACAGCAAAATCCGGGAACGACCTACGAAGTATCGTTAGGCAACCGGGGCGCCCGGAACACCGTATCCGACACGACGCTCACCCCCGGTCCGCTGACTTCGACGGCGGCAGGCATCGAGGAGTTCTTCTCCGGAGCAGGCGCCGCAGGAGTCGGCATCCGTCCGACCGACGGTGCGCCCGGCGCAGGATTCAGCACACTGATCCGGGGCCTGAAAAGCTTCCGGGGAACGGCCGAACCGCTTTTCATTCTGGACGGCGTAATCCTCAATCCCACCACAAGGGATGCCGCCCCGGCGTTTCAGAACGACGAGAGCGACTATCAGGCCGTTCAGAACACGCTGGCGTCGATCAATCCCAACGACATCGAGAAGATCGAAGTGCTCAAGGACGCCGCATCGACGGCAATTTACGGTTCGCAGGGCGCCAACGGCGTAATCGTCATCACGACGAAGATGGGGAAGAAGGGCGAAACGGTCCGCTACCATTCTAATATAGGTGTCTCGACGATGGGGCACGACGTGGAGATGCTTCCGGCGTCGGACTATCTGGCGATGATGAAGCAGGCCAATCCGGGTTTCGACGCGCAGGGCGGCGCAATCGACTGGAGCGGACAGGCCGTCAGGACGGCGATCACCCACAGTCATCACATCAGCGTGTCGGGCGCCAAAGACCGCACCCGCCACTACCTCTCGCTGGGGTACAGCGGCGATCAGGGCATCCTCAGGCGCACCGATCAGGGCATCCTGAACCTCCGCGCCAATTTCGAGCGCACGATCAACAAGAACAGCCTGATCGGCGTGCGCGGCAACTTCGGACACGTCCGCAACAACATGACGCAGGGCACCTCGCCGCTGGGTTCGATGAGCACGCTCAAGGCCATGACCGAAGCCGCGCCGATGCGCAACACGGTCAAATACGGATCGCAGCTCGACGACACCGCCGAAGGCTGGCTCTCGGCCTATGACGACGAAGCGAGCCAATACTTCGTGCAGCAGTCGCTCTATTTCAAGGCCGCGCTGACCGAGGGCCTGACGTTCGACGTCGCGGGCGGCATCGACTACCGCGGCAAGGAGCGCATGCGCTGGGTCGGAAGCGACGTATGGCGCGGCGCCGAAGAGCAGGGACGCGCCGCAAAGAGCAACATCCGCGCGATCGGCTACAACGTCTCCGCACACTTCGCCTACGACCGGACATTCGGCGCCAAGCACCATCTGACAGCCATGCTCGGCGGAACGTTCGAGGGCAGCAACAGCGTGAACCACATCAACGAAGGCTACAAGTTCTTCAAGGAAGACCTGCGCGCAACCGGAATCCAGCTGGCCGAGAACGTCCAGCCTTCGCACGTCGTCCGGCTCCAATCGCAGCAGACGGCCCTCTTCGCATCAGCCTGCTACACCTTCGACAACCGCTATACGATCCATGCGGGCGTCCGCGGAGACTATACGTTCCGCTACGACAACAGTCTGGACGACACGGCCCTCTATCCGTGGGCGTCGGCGGCGTGGAACATCGCGGCGGAGCCTTTCATGCGGCACGCCGGAGCGATCTCTGCGCTGACGCTGCGCGGCGGCTGGGGACGTTCGGGACGTCAGGCGCTCGATCCCTACCTCTTCAACGAAAGCTACATTACGGGAACCGCCCCCGAAATCACCATAGAGAACGGCATCACCAACTATTACGACGTACGCTGGACCGGCCTGAACGACGAATGGAACGTCGGACTGGAAGCGGGGCTGTTCAACGACCGGATTCGGCTCACGGCGAATTACTACGATTCCAGAAGCGAAGACAAACTGCGCTACTACTACCACAAGCGCACCGGAGACTATAAGGAGATTTACGCCAACAGCGCCCGCATCCTGAACCGCGGGGTCGAGGTCGGCGTTCAGGCCCGCCTGATCGAGCGCAAGGAGTGGTCGTGGGATCTCGGCGCGACATTCAGCTACAACCGTAACCGGATCCTCGCGACGGGAGCTGAGAACGACGGCGACGTCTTCGGCAACTCGACGGGCGAATGGTTCGGCCGCGACGTCGTGGTCAACGTCAACCGCAAAGGCGAAAGCGTCGGGGCGTTCTACGGCTACCAGAGTCAGGGCATCGTACGCGAACGCCACCTGCTCTACACGCCGCCCTACAACGGCACCCGGCTGCAGGAGGGCGACATCAAGTTCATCGACAAGGACGGCGACGGCAACGTCACCGAAAAAGACAGGACCGTCATCGGCAATCCCAATCCGTCGTACCGCTACGGGCTCTCGACGCGCGCGGCGTGGCGCAACCTGAGCCTGACGGTAACCATGGACGGAGCCGCCGATTTCGACATCATGAACCTCAATCTGCTCAACACGGCGACCTTCGCCACGGGCAACTACTCGAACCTGCGCAGCGACAGCTACCGCAAGGCCTATCCCGCCGGCGGCGAGCCGCGGCTGAACGCCGTCGGCGCCGACGTCGTCTCTTCGCGCTTCGTCGAGGACGGCTCCTACCTGCGGTTGTCGAACGTGCAGGTAAGCTACCGGTTCGACATCGGCAGGAAGTGGCTCCGGAGCGTCGATCTGGCATTCACGGCGAAAAACCTCTGCGTCCTGACCGGCTATTCGGGTTATTCGCCCATGGTAGGCAGCTACACCTACGACCTGAGCCGCTACGGCGTGGACAACGGTTCCTATCCGCTCGCCCGGACTTTCCTCCTGAGCATCAAAGCAACGTTTTAATTCTCTAAAAAGATGATTATCATGAAATACGCGAAATACATAGCCTGTCTTACGGTTGCTCTGCTGCTCACGGTCGAACTTTTCGCCCAGACCGCCGTCAGCGGACGCATAACCGACAAAAACGGCGAATCGGTGATCGGCGCCACGATCCTCGTGAAAGGCACGACGACCGGAACGAGCAGCGACGCCGAAGGCCGCTACAAAATCGTAATTCCGGCCGCGGCCGAGAAGACGCTCCAAGTAAGTTATCTGGGTTACAAACCTCAGGAAATCGCCGTCGGGACACGCACCCGGATCGACATCGAACTCGAAAGCGACGAAGCCCAGATCGAAGAGGTCGTGGTCGTCGGTTACGGAACGTTGCGCAAGAGCGACGTGACGGGAGCCGTCACCTCGGTCAAAATCGACAAGAACGAAGCCGCGCAGGTCACCTCGTTCGACAAACTGCTTCAGGGCCATGCTGCCGGCGTGCAGGTGACCACCGGAAACGCCGCTCCGGGCGGTGCCGTGAGCGTCAAGATCCGCGGCACAAGCTCCTTCAACGGCACCGGCGAACCGCTTTACGTCGTGGACGGCATCATTCTCAACCCCTCGTCGCAGGACGTGAAGAACCCGCTGGGCAGCACCGGACAGGAAGCGCAGAACGCACTGGCCTCCATCAGCCCGCAGGACATCGCCAGCATGGAGATTCTGAAAGACGCCTCGGCGACGGCCATCTACGGCTCGATGGGCGCCAACGGCGTGGTGCTCATCACCACCAAGCAGGGCACCTCGGACACGCCCCGCATCGAATTCTCGACGATGGTGGACATCTCCACGCCGCGCAAGCACATCGACGTGCTCGACCTCGACCAGTTTCTGGCCTACTCCGACGACGTGGGCGTAAGTCTCGACATCAAGGAGGGCGAGGTCCTCGAAGCGCGCGACTGGCAGGACTATACGATGCGCAACGCAGTGAGCATCAACACCCGCGTGAGCGTAAGCGGCCGCAGCGACAAGTCGAACTACTACCTCGCGGGCGGTTATCTCGACAACAACGGCATCATCCGCAACACCAACGTCCGCCAATACGACTTCCGTGCGAACTTCGACCACCGCATCGCCAAGTTCATCAAGGTCGGCACGAAGACCACCGTCTCGAACCGCAAGAACCAGATGACGCAGGGCACCGAGCCGGGCGGCACGCAGAACGCGACCCGCGCGACGAGCATGATCCGCCAGATGCTCGGCTCGAAACCCTACGTCACGACGTCGGGCGAGGACCTCGGCGACGAAGAGGATTACAAGGGCACCGACCTCTGGCTGAACAGCTACGAGGACGGCAGCGACGAGTTCCGTCTCAGCGGAAGCCTCTACGCGGATATCCGGCTCACCAAATGGCTCTCCTTCAAGACCACGTTCGGCACCGACTACCGCAACAAGAACCGCACCCGTTTCTACGGCCAGTATCTCGACAACGGTCTGAACGGCCGCGCGGGATTCTCGGAGCTGGTGGCTTTCCGCTACAACGTGGACAACATGTTCAACATCAACAAGAGCTTCAAGGGCGGCCACCGCATCGACGCCGTGCTGGGCATCTCGGTCAACAGCGCCGAAAACCACAACTCGACGATCAACGCGCAGGACTTCCCCGACTACCCGGCCCTCGAATTCCGCTCCGACGCGATCAGCAACGCCAAAACGCAGGTTCCGGGGTATTCCGAGGACGCAAGCACGCTGATGTCCTACATCGCCCGCATGGTCTACAGCTACAAGGACCGCTACGTGCTGACGGCCACGTTCCGCGCCGACGGCAGCAGCAAGTTCTCCAAGGAGAACCGCTTCAGCTACTTCCCCTCGTTTTCGGCGGCATGGCGCATGTCCGAAGAGAAATTCATGAAGAACCTGAATTTCATCTCCAACCTCAAGCTGCGCGCCGGCTGGGGCATGGTCGGCAATCAGGGCCTGAGCCCCTACCAGACGCTGACCACCTACAGCTCGATGTATACGGCCGACCCCAATTCGGACTATTCGGTATCGCCCGACGGCCAGTTCGTCATCGGCATCAAGCCCAGCATCATGTCCAACCGGGAGCTCAAATGGGAGACCACCGAGCAGTATAACGTGGGTCTGGACCTCGGCCTTCTGGACAACCGGCTCAACATGACCCTCGACCTCTATTACAAAAACACGAAAGACCTGCTCCAGCAGATTTCGATTCCCCCTTCGACCGGATTCTCGTCGATGTGGATCAACCGGGGCAACATCGAAAACCGGGGCGTCGAATTCTCGGTGGACGCCTATCCGGTGGACAACGCCGACTTCACGTGGAACGTCAATGCCAACATCTCGTTCAACCGCAACAAGATCGGCAGCATCGGACTTCCGGCGGCATCGCACGGCAACATCTTCGCCTCGGCGTTCGAGGGCGAGGAGATCTCCAACACGTCGGACTACTTCAAGATGCCGGCCAACATCTTCATCGAAGGACGTCCCGCCGGATTGTTCTACGGCTTCCGCACCAACGGAATCGTGACGCAGGAGGCCATCGACAAGGGACTGGTGCCGACATACCGCGGCCAGCAGCTCCAGCCGGGCGACATCTGGTACCTCGACACCGACGGATCGGGCAACGTGGACGACATGGACAAGGAGGTCATCGGCGATCCCAACCCGTCGTTCACCTACGGATTCAGCACGTCGTTCCGCTGGAAGAGCCTTTCGCTCTCGATGATGTTCGACGGCGTATACGGCAACCAGATCGCCAACGGCAACCTGCTGCCCGAAACGAACACGTCGCCGACGGGCAACAACCTGCACAACGTCCGCACCGAAGCCTATCTCGGCGCGTGGAGCGAGAGCAATCAGGACGCCCGCTATCCCCGTCTGAACCGCACGGCCGGCCAGACCAAGGACTTCACGGACCGGATTCTCGAAAACGGCAGCTACATGCGCCTTTCGGCCGTCACGCTCAGCTACCAGTTCAACTTCAAGCGCACGAGCGTCGTCAAGAACCTCGGCCTGAGCTTCACCGTCCGCAACGCCTTCACATGGAGCTCGTACAGCGGCTGGGACCCCGAAGTGAGCAGCTTCACCAACAACGCCCTCAAAGTGGGCGTGGACTGGAGCTCGTACCCGTCGTCGAGGGCCTATGTCTGCGGCATCACGATGACCTTCTAACCGTATCACGCATAAAAAGGAATAAACCATGAAAAAGATAATCATCCTGTTTCTCGTCCTCTGCGGCGCGGGTCTGGGCACCTCCTGCGACGACTTCCTGACGGAACACCCTTCGACCCAATTCAGTCCGGAGGACGTCTACTCCTCCCCGAACGGCGTGCAGGCCGTCCTGAACTCCTGCTACGGCTACATTTCGCAGAGCAACGGCTACGGCGGCTACCTGCACATGCTCCTGTCGTGGCATACGCCCACCATGCAGCTCCAGAACCGCAACTCGACCTACATGGTCGAGCTGGCGACGATGAACGTGGCGGTGGACAACAGCACGGCCGACTACGTCTACGACGGAGCCTACCAGACGATCAATACGGTCAACGACCTGCTGATGAACATCGGATTGTGCAGCGGCATGTCGGAAGCCGAACACAACCGGATCGAGGGCGAAGCGCGGCTGCTGCGGGCGCTTTCCTACTTCAACCTCGTGCGCATCTTCGGCGCGCTGCCGTATATCGACCGGCCCGCCGCCTCCATCGAGGAGAGCCACAAGCCCCGCACGTCGATCGACCGGATTTACGGTCTGATCATCGGCGACCTCGAACAGGCTTGGAACATGCTGCCCGAAAAGGGCGCCCATGCCCACGGACGTCCGCACAAATGGGCCGCCAAAGCATTTCTGGCCAAGGTCTATGTCGCGCTGGCATGTATCAAGGAGCATCCCGGCGAACCGTTCGACGCAGCGCTGTTCGACAAGTCGGCCAAGGAGTACTGGCAGCTGGCGTACGACAACGCCAAGGAGGTCTACGACTCGCACGCCTACTCGCTCGTTCCGAACTTCGCCGACTTGTGGGTCTACACCAACAAGCACACCGAAGAGTCGATTCTCGAAATGGAGATGAACTACGTGACGGGCAGCTGTCCCTTCATGTACCGCTACCTTCCGGGCTACTGGGAAGGCGTGCCCCTGACCAACTCGTCGAACAACTACGGACAGATCCGCCCCTCGCGCGAAGCGTGGGACGAGCACAACGACCGTTATCCGGGCGACTGGCGCGAAGAGTGCACCTACCTCGACTACAAATACAAATGCAACACGACGGTCGAGAACGAAAACTACAGGGGCAAGCAGTACTACATCTATCCCTATACCAAGGAGAATTATCCCGACCAGTCTACTTCGAAATACGAGTATCTCCCCTACCTGCGCAAATGGGTCGATCCGACCTTCACGGCGGGCAACGCCAACGTGAACTTCATCGTCTACCGCTACGCCGACCTACTGCTGACGCTGGCCGAAGCGGCTAACGAGCTGGGAGGCGCGCATACGCGGGAAGCCGTGGGTTATGTCAACGAAGTGCTCTTCCGGGCCCGGAACGCCTCGAACGAACAGCGCACGGAACCCGCCGACTGGGACGCAGGCCTGTCGCAGGAGGAGATACGCGCCGCCCTGCGCGTCGAACGCCGCTGCGAACTGAAAGGCGAACTGCACGAGTGGTTCGACTCGCGGCGCTTCGGCGTGGCGTACCTCACCGGGCTGATCGACATCCACAACGCCCGCATCGCCGAGACCGCATCGCTGTCGCCCTACGACTATGTGCTTCCCAACGGCTTCAACGAGGTGAAGAAGAATCTGCTGCTGCCGTTCCCCAACGCGGAGATATCGGCGAACTACAACATTTCGGCGTCGGACCAAAACTTCGGCTATTGATGAAGCTGCTCCTGACCCTATTATTACCGGCAGCGATTCTGTTTCTGGCCGGCGCCGGAACGGACGAGGCCGCACTGCGGGAAAAGGCCGCGAGCATGGCCGCCGAAGCCAAGGAGGAACTCGGTCTGAGCGCCGAAGAGACGACGCACCTGCGGGAGCTGTTCTTCGAAAAGCTCGACAAGACCGAGCGTCTCACCCGCGGCGTGGCGGACCCCGCCGAACGGTCGCAGATAGCCAAGCGTATTCATCAGGAATTCACGCAAAAGCTTTACGGCAGCTACAACCGCAGGACAAGCAACAAGATCGAAGGCTGGTACTACAACTACACGAATAAAAAATAGATTCAGAAAACCGAAAGAACCATGAAAAAAACGGTAATATTAAGTTCGATGCTCGCTGCGCTGCTCATTGCGGGCGCATGTTCGGACACCGACATATACAGCAGCGAAACCACCCGGCCCGCCGTCGGCATCGACGACAAAAGCCTGACGCTCGACGGCAAGACCGAAAGCGCTCGGATCTCGATCGCCTCCAACATCTGGTGGAAAGCGCACGTCGAATACGACGGCGGCGGGGAGTGGCTCGAAATCACGCCGGCGGAGGGATTCGGCGACATCGAGATCACCGTTGCGACCGAACGCAACTACGACCTTTCCACGCCCAAAACGGCGCGGCTGGTCATCGTCAGCGACGACGGCAAAGGTTCGTTCCGCAAGGAATTCACCGTCACCCAGCAGACCAGCGAACCCTACATCGAAATCGACGGTCTCCAGAGCGAAGGCCTTGCCGTAGGAGTCACACGCAGCGAAACGCCCCTGACGCTCTATACCAACGACGCGTGGGAGGCCTCGACCTCGGACGACAGCTGGTGTTCGGTCGTAAGCTCCGACAACGGAAGCGGCAAAAAGACCGTACAGCTGGTATGCGCCAGCAATTCGACCAAGCGGGAGCGCAGCGCCGAAGTTACGTTCCGGTCGAAAAACACGCCGGGCGTCGTATGTTCGTTCCGGGTGAACCAGAGCGGCATATTCGCAGCGCCCGTACTGACGCTGGCCAAAGACGAGAGCGGCGCCATCCGGCTCGCATGGGACGCCGTCATGGGCGCGGTGAAATACATGGTCGTACTCACCGACAACGACGGCGCGCCGATCGCCGAGATCGACAACGGCGCCGAAACCGCCTGCAACCTCTCGGCGCAGGAGGTCTTCGCCAAACCCGAATACGTCGGACTGTTCAACGTCTCGATCCGGGCCTTGTCGGACGATCCCGAAGTCTTCTCGAACAGCGAGGCGCAGAGCGCCAACAGCCACTTCGCATCGGGAGCCGGCACGCAGGGCGACCCCTTCATCATCGACCGTGACGGCTACCTGCGCAACATATCGACCGCCAACGCCAAAGCGGCCGGACGTTACTACAAACTCACCTACACGCCGGCACCCGGCGCCGACTTCGAGCCGATATGCTCCCCGGCCGACCCCTTTGCGGGCATCTTCGACGGCAACGGGAAGACCATCGAAGGATGGGAAATCCGTCCGCTGGCCGACAAGCGCAACTACTTCGGGTTCTTCGGAGCCGTGGCCGAAGGCGCCGAAGTGGCGTCGCTCAACTTCAGCCGCTGCTCGCTCTACATCACCAACGACGGCGGTTCGGTCAATAAAGCCGACAACGGCTTCGCATGGGTGGCCGGCACCAACAACGGCACCATCCGGGACATCGCCGTCACCGACTGCACGATAGCCTGCGAGACCGGCACCACGCCGCTCAACGTCGGAGGCATCGCCGCCAACAACAACGGCACCGTGCTTCGCTGCACCGCATCGGGCGCCATCTCGGCGGCCGCCGACCGCAACAAGACCGACGAATTCACCTGCGGCGGAATCGCGGCCTACAACTATGCCACGGGCGTCGTCGATCAATGCGTCAACCACGCCTCGATCACCGCCATGAATCAGGTCGGCGGCGTAGTCGGCATGAACGGCGGCAAGGTAACCGGTTCGGGCAACACCGGCGCGATCACGGCCAACTATTACTTCGGCGGCGTGGTCGGCTACACGACTTCGTCGAGCGCGGCGTGCGTCATCGAAAGATGCTACAACACCGGCACCCTCACCATGGACGAACCGGCCGGCATGGGGCGCGGCGCGGCTTACATGGGCGGCGTCACGAGCCGCATCTATTCCAACAAGACGGTCATCAGCAAGTGCTACAACACGGGCGACCTGATCGTCGGCGCCAGCGTCTCGTCGTCGAGCCTGCGCATCGGCGGAATCGTAGGCCACACCAACAAACCCGGCCGCCTCACCGACTGCTACAACGCCGGCAACGCCACGATCAAGGGCAAGGCCAACTACGGCGGCATCGTCGGCGAGATGGCCGATCAGGCCGTCGCCATAACCAATTGTTATACCGTGGGCAAAATCACGGTGGACGGCGGCTCCGGGAACCTCTTCAGCGCATTCGGCAAGGCGAGCGGAACGGCCGTCATAACCGGTTGTTATGCGCTGGACAACGGGGACGCCTTCGCCGGCGGCTCGACGTCGGGCATCACGGGCGGCGGTCTGCTGAGCGAAGCGCAGATGAAGAATCCGGCGTCGTATTCCGGCTGGGACTTCGTGACGGTATGGCAGGCGGGCGGCGGCTCCTATCCCTACCCCACGCTCCGTTAAAACGAACGACGGATTTCAGGATGCCGGGGCGCTTTTTCAGGCCCCGGCATTTTGAGCTCCGGGATAAAAACTTTACATTTGTACTATGTCGAAACGCAACCTCCTCCTACTGCTGCCACTGCTCCTCTGCCCGTTCGCCGGGGCGCGCAGCGCCGACGACGTGCTGAAGCTCTACTTCAAAAGCATCGGCATCCAGCAGGGACTCTCGCACCAGATGGTCAACGCCATCGTCAAGGATCCGCAGGGATTCATCTGGATCGGTACGGCGGAGGGGCTGAACCGGTACGACGGCACCGAATTCCACGTTTACAGACACGAACCGGGAAATCCCGGTTCGCTCTCGACATCGTGGATCAACTGTCTCTACATCACACGGGACGGCCGGTTGTTCATCGGCACGGAGAAGGGCGTAAACGTCTACAACTCCCAAAAGGAAAACTTCGAAAGGATATCGGCGGAAAACGACTCCCGCAACCTGCTGGGCAACCTGCGCATACGCTGCTTCTGCGAAGATTCGAAAGGCTGTCTGTGGATCGGCACGCTCGACGGACTGATCCGGTTCGACCGCCGGAGCGGCCGGATAAACTTCTACAAACTCAACCACTACGACCGCGACAAGATGCACAACGAGGTCCGGAGTCTCTGCGAAGACTCGGCAGGACGGCTCTGGATCGGCACCTTCGACGGACTCTACTGCCGCGAGACGGAAAGCGGCGTCTTCAAGTCCGTACCGCTGAAAGGGAATCCGGGCGACGGCAACTGCCTGATATCGGGACTGCACATCCAGCCGGAAGACCCCCATACGCTCTACATCGCCGCGACCGGAGGGCTGCGCGTATTCGACACCGAAACCGGCGGGGAACGCCATTACCACACGGCCAACAGCGGCATCGCAAGCAACGACGTGCGGGACGTGACGCGCTACGACGCGACGCACGTCCTCGCCGCGACATCGAGCGGTCTTTCGGTCTTCGACATCCCTTCGGGCGGTTTCACGAATTTCGCCAACTCCATCACCGATCCCGTTTCGCTGCCCACGCAGATCGTACGCTGCCTTTTCCAAGACGACAACGGGCTGGTCTGGCTCGGCACCAACTACGGCGTGGCCTGCTGCAACAGCCACCGCAGGCCCATCGACGTACATTACATCAACGACACCGATGCCGAAGGACACACCACACGGGAGACGATCACCGACATCGCCGTCCTGCCCGGCGAGATATGGATCGGCACGAACAACGGCCTGATGTGCTATTCGCCCGACATGCGGCTGAAACGCCATTTCACGACCAAGAACAGCCTGCTGCCCCACAACAACATAAAACGCATACTCACCGACCGCAGCGGCATCATGTGGATCGGCACGAACAACGGCGTGGTCTACCTCGACAAAAACCGCACGACGCTCCGCCGGGTCGATACGGGCGACGAGAACTTCTCGTTCAAATACGTCTACGACATCAAGGAGGACAACGACGGCGAGATCGTCGTCAATATCAGCAGCGGCATCTGCTTCATCCGCGCCGAGCGCAGCGCTTCGGGCGAAATCATGCGCCTGCGCTTCACGCCCATGATCATCGACAACCTCGTGTCGTCGGACAACAGCGACGTTCCCTACTTCGAACCCGACAAACAGGGCAATATATGGATCGGCTCGACCAGCGACGGCATTTTCCGCTACAACAAGTCCGCCCAAACCATCGTCCAGTACAAGAACGACCCGGACGACCCGGCCAGCATCGTCAGCAACCGCATCTATTCGATCCACACCGACGCCCTCAACCGCACATGGATAGGCACCGACACGGGACTCTGCCGCTACGCGCCGGAAACCGACGGGTTCGAGCGCATCGACATCGGTCCCCATCTGTCGGTGCGCACGATCGTATCGGACGAGTCGAACCGGCTCTGGATCGCCACCGGCAGCTGGCTGATCATGTTCGACTACGAACTCAGCTACAAGATCACATGCGACATCTCGCAGGAGCTGAAGATGAACGACATCGAGTACAACAGCGTCTGCAATGCAGGCAGGCGCATCTACTTCGGCGGACACGGGGGATTCATCGCCTTCGACCCGCAGGAGATCAAAGTGGACGTCCGCCGCTATCCCGTGCGGCTCACCTCGTTCCGGCTGCACAACACGCCGGTTCTGCCCGGCGCCGAAATCGACGGCAAAGTCATCTTGGAGAACTCCGTCACCTTCTCCGACCAGATCAGGCTGCGGCACGACGAAAACTTCTTCCGCATCGACTTCGCGCTGCTCAACTTCGCGACGGGCGCAGGAAATTCATACACCTACAAACTCGACGGATACGACAAGGAGTGGATCACGACCGACGGCGAACACAGCTACGCCTCCTATTCGCACATTCCGCCGGGGCGTTACACCTTCCGCGTAAACGCCGCGAATTCGGACAACATCTGGAGCGAAGCGCCTGCGCAGATCGACATCGTCGTCCGCCCCGCATGGTGGCGCAGCACCGCGGCCTATATCGGGTATACGCTGCTGTTCGCGGCGTTCTGCGTACTGGCCGTCTATCTGGTGCGCATCCGCATCCGGCTGGCGCGGGAGCTTAAACTCGAAATCATGCGCCGGGAGACCTATAAGGAGATCAATCAGACCAAGATGGTCTTCTTCACCAATATCTCGCATGAATTCAAGACCCCGCTGACGCTGATTCTCGGCCCGATCGAGACGCTGCTCGAAACGGCGACGGAGGGCCAGCGCAAAATGCTGCTGATCATGAAGCAGAACGCCGAGCGGTTGCTGCGCCTGATCAACCAGATCATGGACATGCGCAAGATCGACAACAACAAGATGAAACTCAGCCTCGGCATGGGCGACATCGCCGCCTTCGGGCAGGAGACATACGCGACCTTCTGCGACCACGCCCGGCAGCGACGCATCGACTACACCTTCGAGTCGCATCCCTTCTGCATCAACATGCTCTTCGACCGCGACAAAATCGAGAAGGTATTTTACAACCTGCTCTCCAACGCCTTCAAATTCACGCCCGACGGCGGGCGGATCGCCCTGCGCGTCGAGACCACGGAGCAGGAGGGGCAATATTACGTCCGCATTACGGTCCGCGACACCGGATGCGGCATCCGGAGCGAAGAGCAGACACGCATTTTCGAACGGTTCTATCAGACGGGCAACATCCCCCACGAGCAGGCCGAAGGGTCCGGAATCGGACTTATGCTGACCAAGGATTACGTAAGGCTGCACGGCGGCGAAATCGAAGTGGAGAGCGCTCCGGGGGCCGGAAGCTGTTTCACGGTGACGCTTCCCTGCCGGAGCGGTTTCCCGGACGCCGCCGATGAGGTCCGCTCCAGCGGAAATCAGGACCCGGAACATATTCCGGCAGACACTACGGGGGGGGGTATGCGCAAGATCGTGATCGTGGAGGACAACGAGCAGATGCTCGGCTTCATGAAAACCACGCTCGGCGGCGCCTATGAGGTCTACACGGCCGCAGACGGACAGCAGGGACTGGAGGAGATCCGGCGCGTCTACCCCGACCTGATCATTTCGGACCTGATGATGCCCCGCATGGACGGTTTCGAAATGTGCACGCTCATCAGGCAGGACCCCCTGACCAGCCACATTCCGCTGATCATGCTGACGGCCAAAAGCAACGAGGGCGACCGGGCCGCAAGCTACAACTGCGGCGCGGACGCCTTCATATCCAAACCGTTCAGCGTCAAGACCCTCACCACCCGGATCGAGGGGCTTATCGAATCCCGGATCAAACTGCAGAAGCTCTACCGGGACCGGATTCTGTCAAGCCCCTCGGAGATCGTGATCGAATCCGAGAACGACAAATTCATCCTCAAACTGATAAAGGTCATCGAGGAGAATCTCGAAAATCCGGATTTCAACATCCAGACGTTGTGCGAGAGCATCGACAGCTCCTACCAGTACGTATACCGCAAGGTAAAGGCCCTGACCGGCGAGACGATAAACGATTTCGTCCGCACGATCAAGCTCAAACGCGCGGCGCAATACCTCTGCAAAGGCGAGCTGCGCATCTCGGAAATACTCTACAAATCGGGTTTCAACAGCCACTCCTATTTCACCAAATGTTTCAAGGAGCACTACGGCATGACCCCGAAGGAGTACGTCGAACAGTTCCACGACACCCACGGTTCCGCGCAAAACGAATAACCGCCGCTCCGGGCGTTCCTCGAAGATGCGGAAGCGGCGAATCTTGCGCAGGCTCCGCCCCGGAAGGTCACTCGCGGCCGCCTCTGACCGTATGCCGGGCGACGGTTTTGCCCGCGGCGTCCCTGATTTCGGCTTCGATCTTCCGCCCTTCGACCGTTACACGCACACACTCCCGGTTGGAGTTGATCAGCACCGGGAAGTCATACTTATCTTCTCCGGCAGCGGTATAGAACGCCTTGTGCAGGTGCCCGCAGAGCATGAGATCGACTCCGGCACCCTGCAAAAGCGGCATGAAGAGCCGCTGTATTTCACGTCCTCCGTGCCAGTCGTAATGCAGCGGCGGAATATGCAGCAGCACGATCCGCAGCGGCGCCTGCCGGAACTCCTCGCTGGCGACGACTCCCTTCAGCCAGTCGGCCTCGGTCTCCCGGTAACGGTCGAAATCGGCCAGCCCCCAATACTCGATATCGTTATCGGGCTTATCCTCGCCGCAGTCCAGCACCACGAAAAATGCAGGCCCATGGCGGAACGTATAGTAGAACCGCCCGGTCGGCGTCGGAAAATAGTCCGAAGCGCGGTAGGAAAAAGCGCCCCGGTTTTCGTGATTGCCCCGTACGAAACAGAACGGCACATTGGCTGCGAAGAGTTCCGAGGCCGATCTCAGATAGCCGTCGAACAGCTGCCGTTCGGATTCGATCATCGACGTCATGTCGCCGTTCAGCACCACGAAATCGGTATTTTTCTCCGTCACGCCGCCCAACAGCTGACGGAACAGCGAATCGTTGCCGTGGATATCGTTCACGACGGCGAAACTGATCGTCTTCTTGTCGGGATTCAGCGTGGTCGCATAATAGGGTTCGTGTTTGTAGACCCTGCTGGCTGCGATCCGGCCCGGAATCACGCCCTTGTTGCCGCCGTTTTCGAGAATTCCCTGCGTGAAGATGCGGTAACGGTAACGGGTTCCCGGCTCAAGTCCCGTGACCGGGACCCGGTGCAGACGGCCGATGATGCGTTTGCCGTGTTCCGAATGATAGTAACGCGGCCGCTCCGCCGCATAGAAATCGCTGCCGTCGTCCGGCGCGACCTCCACCCAAGCCACAGCATCGGTGTCGGAGGCCCAGACGACCGTGAACCCGGTTTCGGTGACGGCCTGCAGATAAGGCCCCGCCTCGATTTTAACTCCCGGCAGCGCCGCCTGAAGCAATCCCGCACTGAGCAGGAGAAGACAGGTCAGAATACCCTTTTTCATCGTCTTTTGATATTTTCCAGTTTATTATGCAGCGAATCGGCTTTTGCAGGATACCGTCCGGCCAGATTGTGCCGTTCGCCGACATCCTCGCGCAGGTTGTAAAGCTGCCGCATCGGATCGTTGCCCAGTTCGGTGTCGGTCTGCCGGTTGATCCGCATCTTGTTGCTGGGTTCGATGTATTTCCAGCCGTCCACAATAATGGAAAGCGTGTTATTCAGGTTCTGCTCGACGACGTACTCCCGGTCAGGCCCGCCGCCCAGCAGCGCGGAGAGGTGGTTGCGGCTGTCGGGTGCAGCCCCTTCGGGAATTTCGCCCCCGCACAAAGCGCCCAAGGAGGCGAAGATGTCGATATGGCTCAACAACGCGTCCGACACGGCTCCCGCGGGAACATGTCCGCGCCAGCGCACCAGCATCGGCACACGGGTGCCGGCTTCGAAGGCGCTGTATTTGCCGCCCCGGAAATCGCCCCACGGACGATGATCGCCCAGCAGCTCCACCGCGCGGTCGTTGTAACCGTCGTCAACGACGGGTCCGTTGTCGCTGCTGACGATCAGCAGCGTATTGTCCGCGATGCCCAGACTGTCCAGCGTACGCATCACACGGCCCAGACAGTAGTCGAAAGAGAGAATCGCGTCGCCGCGCGGCCCCATGCCGCTCTTGCCGGCAAACCGGGCGTGAGGTACGCGCGGCACGTGAATATCATTGGTCCCGAAATACAGGAAAAACGGACGCTCCCGGTTTCGGGCGATAAACTCCACGGCCTTGTCCGTGATCCGGTCGGCGATCCGGTCGTCCTTCCACAAGGCCGCCTTGCCGCCCTTCATATACCCGATGCGGGAAATCCCGTTGACGATGGTCTGGTCGTGCCCGTGGGACGGGGTCATTACCAGCAGTTCGGGATTGTCCCGGCCGGTCGGCTCGCCCTCGAAGGGTTCGGCATAGCTCACGGAGATGGGATCGGTCGGATCAAGCCCGACGACGCGCTGGTTTTCGATATATACGCAGGGCACACGGTCGCCCGTGGCGGCCATGATGAATGAATAATCGAACCCTATATCGCTCAGGCCCGGCGCAATGACGCCGTTCCAATCCTGCCGGGCCGTCTCGCCCAAGCCCAGATGCCACTTTCCGACGGCTCCGGTGGCGTAGCCCGCGCCGCGCAGCATGTCGGCCAGCGTATACTGATCGGGCGATATGATCATTCCGGCATTCCCCGCCGCAATCCCCGTCCCTTCCTTGCGCCACGGATACTGTCCCGTCAGCAGTCCGTAGCGGGCGGGCGTACTGGTCGAAGAGGTCGTATGGGCATTGGTGAAACGCACGCCTTCGGAAGCCAGCCTGTCTACATTCGGCGTCTGTATCGTGGGTGAACCGTTGCAGGAAAAATCGCCGTAACCGACGTCGTCGGCATAGATTATGATGATATTGGGCCGTTCTGCCGGAGTCTTCCCGCAGCCGGCGCACAACGCGGCTGCCGACCCCAGCGCACAAACCGGAATAACAGGCAATTGCATTATCTTCATCTGTTTATCGTTTTAGGGTTAATATGCGGCTATGCAGTTCGGAGGGCGTGCCGCCCGCCGAGATTTCGAACTCGCCCTCTTCGACGACCGGACGGAACGCCGCGTCGAGAACCGCCAGTTGTCGGGGAGTCACGTCGAACGACACGGTGCGGCTTTCGCCCGGAGCAAGCTCGACTTTGCGGAAGTCGATCAGCATGCGCGCCGGGCGGGTGAACGAGGCGGCTTTGTCGTGCAGATACAACTGCACCGTCTCCTTGGCCTTCATGCCGCCGGTATTGGTAACGGTGATCTCCGCCGCGACCTGCTCGCCGGGTGCGGCGACGGATTTCGAAAGCCGCAATTCGGAATATTCGAATGTCGTGTAACCGAGTCCGTAACCGAAAGGAAAGAGCGGTTGGCCGTCCATGGAGACGTAGCGGTCGTTGCCGGGCCGTCCGCTGGTGCGGTCGCTGTAGAAAAGGGGCAGCTGGCCGACCGATTTGGGAAACGAGACGGGGAGTTTGCCCGAAGGGGAGCGCTTACCGAAGAGCAGGTCGGCAACGGCATTGCCCGCTTCGGTTCCCGGATGCCATGCGATCAGCAGCGCGTCGGCATAAGGCACGACGGCGCTCAGGTCGAGAGGCCGTCCGTTGAAGACCACGACGACGACTTTGTTGCCCTGTTCTTTCAGCTCGCGGATCAGCTGCTCCTGCCCGTACGGCAGCCGGATGTCGCTCCGGTTGTTGTTCTCGCCGAACAGATAGCCGTTTTCGCCGACACATACCACCGCGACATCGCTCCTGCGGCTGCGGGACTGCGACATCAGACGCACGTCGGTCCTCCCGCCGGCCTGACTGCGGATGCCGTCCCAGACGGTTACGGCATCCCGGCCGTCTCCCATGCCGACCCACCAGCCGTAGAGATCGCGGCTCACGGCCCATTCTCCGGTCACCGTGATGCTCCGCAGATCGGGCGAAAGGGGCAGCACACCGTCATTTTTCAGCAGCACCATGCTCTCCGCCGCCAGCTGACGGCCCGTACGGCGGGCTTCGGGCGTCAACAGCATCCGGTCCGGTTCGGGGTGGCTGCGGAAAGGACGGTCGAACAGCCCCAGCCGGAATTTGACCCGCAGGACAGCCCGCACGGCCCGATCGACAAGCGCTGCGGGCAAGCGTTTTTCACGGACGGACTGTTCGAGGGTCGTCAGGTAGAGGTCCGACGTCATCTCCATATCCACGCCGGCAGTCAGCGCCTTGACGGCCGCCTCGGCGCCGTCGGCCGCTATGCCGTGCTCCTGCAATTCGGTCACGGCGTTCCAGTCGCTGAGCACGAAGCCGTCGAATCCCCACTCTTTTCTGAGAATCCGGTCCAGCGTCAGCGCATTGGCCGAGGCCGGCGTGCCGGAGATATCGTTGAAGGCCGACATGACACTTACCGCACCGGCATCGACACATGCCTTGAAAGGCGGCAGATAGGTTTCGCGCAAAGCGCGCTCCGACAGCTCGGTAAACTGATAGTCCCGGCCGCCCAATGCGGCGCCGTAGCCGACGAAATGCTTGACACAGGCCCCGATCCGGCCCTGCTTCGAGGGATCGTCGCCCTGATAGCCGCGGACGAGAGCCGCACCGAAAACGGCATTGAGCAGCACGCCCTCCCCCGAACCTTCGGAGATACGCCCCCAGCGCGGATCGCGTGCGACGTCCACCATCGGACTGAACGTGAGGTCGATGCCGCAGGCCGACGCTTCCGACGCCGCGATCCGGGCCGACGCTTCGGCAAGCTCCGGATTCCACGACGCCGCGATGCCCAGCGGAATGGGGAAGAGGGTGCGGTAACCGTGGATGACATCGAATCCGAAAAGAACGGGGATTCCGAGCCGGCTTCGCTCCACGGCAATACGCTGCAGCCGGTCGCGCTCCGCAGGGGCGAGCGCAGAGCCGTGAGCCACGACCAGCGACCCGACCTCGCCGCGGGTTATGCGTGCGTCGAGCGTCGTGTCGTCCGACCGGTAGAGCGGCTGGGAGAGCTGTCCCAGCTTTTCACGGAGGGTCATCCGCGAGAGCAGGTCGTCCACCCGTTCGGCGAGCGGTGCGGAGGAGTCCCGGTAAAGAGGCTCCTTGGCCGTACCGGTCAGCAGAAAACCGCAGGCAGCCACGGTCAAGAGAAAGGTTTTCATGACAGAAGATCTTTTCGCGTCCGTAAAGATAGCAATTTCCGTTCAGAGAGAGCTTTCGGCACCCGGAAAAATGCCGTTTCGTCTCCGGTGCGGCATAAACGGCAAAGGAGAACTTCGCGCTCTCCCTTGCCGTCGGCCGCAGGCCGATTATTCGGCCTGAATCGTCAGTTTGACGGTTTTCGAGAAACCGTTGGTTCCACCGGCATCCACATTCTCGACCTTGTAGATACTTCCGGGCTTCTGGTCCGAGAGCTGGAAGGTTCCGCACGCCACCTGCGTACAGCCGGACAGCGGAGTGAAACTGCTTCCGCCGTCTTCGCTTACGGAGATCGTGATGCGGGCCTTGCCCGACGGACTCGGACCGTCGTTCGGGAAGCTGATCGACTTGACGGTCAAGCCGTCCAGCTGCGGCAGTATGACGTACCCGCAGAATTTCGATTTGCTCTGGCAGGCCAGCCACAGACAGCCGCCGTTAATGCAGCCGCCGAAAATCTTCCACGTATATCCGTCGTTGTCCGTGACGGACACTTCTTTCTGTTCCATGGCCGAATTGCTTTCGGGCAGCCCCCATAACGCGTTGCTCGAAAAATCGGCTACGATCGTCACGGGTTCGGACACGGTCGGACGGAAGGTCGTCGGAAGCCCTTCGACGCGCGCACCTCCGTTGAGGCAGGCCCAAGCCACGCAGGTGTAGTCCGTATTGGCGACCAGTCCCGCCGCCTCGGCCTTGAACGAGCTGCTGCCGGCATCGACGACCGCCGCGACCTCGAACGGCGAACCGTCCTTGGGCGTCAGCGTGAAACCAGCGGTAACGACATCCCCGCTGCCCAGCGAAACAGCCACGTAACTGCTTTCGAGCGTTGCGGTCGTGCCCGTCTCGGACTTCAGCCCGGAGACAACCGTCTCGCCCACCGATTTCAGTTCGGTCGGCAGCAGAATCGGAGTAAAGGCCGACGACTCTCCGCTCACTTTCGGATCATCGTTGAGTCGGGCCCATGCCACGCAGTCGTAAGTCTCGTTTTTGGTAAGCCCCGTAAGATCGGCACGGAAGGTTTCGGCGGCACGGTCGACGGCAGCCGGCGCTTCGACCGCCGCGCCTCCGGATCGGGGCGTCAGGACGAATCCGGCCGTTATCGCATCGCTTTCGGAGATGGAAATACCGCTGTATGTCGCACTCAGCGTTGCGGTCGTTCCCGATGCGGAAACGACGTTCGAAGCGACCGGCGCCGATACGGAGCTGATCTCCACGACTCCTTTCTGGACGACGGCGATAACCGACGTACGGGACTCGACTTCGTTCGAATAGAGGGTTATGGTGGTGTTGCGCGGCAGTTTCGTGGGTTTGACGGCAATCTCTACCGTACCGTTCCGGTCGCCGGCTTCCACGGAAAGGGTCACCCACTCGGCCGGGCAGGAGACGGACCAGTCGCAGTTGGCTTCGACGGAGAACGACTCGGTGCCTCCGGCAGGTTCGAACACCACTTCCTTTTCGGCGACGGCAAAAGCCACCTCCGGCACGAAGAAATCGGGATCCTCGATCTTGCATCCTGTCAGAGCCGATAGAAAGACGAGCGCCGAGAGGATTTGTTTCATACCTGTTTTCATCTGTTCGGGTTGTATTAGATTAATATAGGATTGATGGGTTTTACTGGATTACGGTAATGGAATAGGGTCTCAGCACGACCTGCTTCGAGGCGTCCACCTTGCGGGAAAGCCGCGCCAGCGACGAAGGACCCGTCACGGGGGTTTCGGGCGAACCGGCCGAAATCTGTTCGAACGAAGCGGCTGCGAATCCAAGCCCGTCCGTCGCTACGGTCTTCGCTTCGGGGCCAAGATTCAGGAGCAGAAGCCGCGAAACATCGCCGCCGAACAGATAGCCGTAAAGCGAATTGATCTTTCCGTGTTTCTGCGTGTCGAGCTGCGGATTATCGGAGAAGCGGACCGTTTTGACCGTGACGGCACCCCGCTGCGCCTTGGAAAGCATTTTCAAACCTTCGCCCGTCGCACTCAGCGCATATTTGGGCGCAGTCGCACCGGCGATCGAAACGTCTGCGTCGAAAATCGCGGACGCACTTTTGCCGGCCGTCAGATTGAAGAAGCAGATCAGCTCCACGCGGGGCGTGGCGATCAGCTGCGCGCTCATGAGCGTTGCGGCCAGCCCGTGCACCCACTGGCCGGGAAACGGATTGGAGCCGGATTCGAAATTGTATTCGGTAACCCAAAGTTTGTATTTGGAGTCGATCGAGGCGTCGAGCACCTTCCCCTGAGCGACAGCGGCGAGCGTCTGCCCGATCATGTCGTAAGGGGTCGGCGAGGCCAACGCATTCTTCGGATAGATATGGATGGTCACGGCATCGCATTCGATTCCCTGCATATTGCTCATCACAACCGTATTCCACTCCCGCGCGCGGGGACGTTTGGTCCATGAAGCAGGCGTATTGACGCCGATCAGCGCAATCCGGGCTTCGGGGAACTCCTTCCGGAATCCGGCGGTCCACACACGGCACAGGTCCGTATAATCGGTCGTCTCAGGAAATTTCGTCAGGTAGTTGTATTTTTCCGGATGGTCGTCCAGATAATACTCGTTGCCCATCTCGATATACTCCACCGGCAGACCGATCGACCGGGCGTATTTGAGCATCGCCAGCTGCTCCTCGTAAGTGGAGGTGAGCATGTTTATCAGAAAGACGGGAGCCGCGCCCGTGCGGTCGTACACCATTTTAACGTGTTCCAACTTGTAGGGAAGCGGTCCGGCCGGCGACGGGGCGATCACGTTCACCTCTTTTCCGATCTCGTTGTAATAGCCCGTACGCCAGTCCCAGAAATTGCCGACAGTTCCTCCCGGATAGCGGAAATTGCCCGGATTGAGTTCCGCAATCCGGCTGATGAACTCCGCCTTGTCCCATCCCGGACCTTTGATGGACTGGGTGTTGTACCCGAAGATATTTTCCGGAATCGTCTTGCTCTGCTGCGAAAGCGTCAGGCCCACGGCATCGGGATCGGGTTTGCTCCCGCCGCCTTTCCGGGCGTCGTCGTCTTTGCCCGACGAGCAGCAGGACAAAAGTCCCAGCAATAAAATAAGGGTAATCGTTCTGGTCATAAAGTATCGTTTTAGGTTGTTTTTCCGTGCTGATTCCGTGTTTACAAATATATTGAATCCGAATCGAGCGGAATAGCAGAAATTCGCCAAAAAATAGCGCAGCCGCAACCGGGGCGTTCCCCGTCTTCGGCCGTACAGCGCACACCACGCCGCTCCCGCATCCGACCCGCCGCGCAGCCCGCTCCGCAGTTTTTTCGCCCGCGTGTTAATTTTTGAAGAAAAAATAGCCTTTTCTAACGATCGAATTGACGAATTTTGTGAACGGTTCGCTCCGTATGGAACAAACCGCAGCCCGAACCAACGAAAACCCAAATATTAACCCAAAAACTTTTCTTATGAGAGTATCTCGACTCAAAGATTTGACATGCGTCAGTCTGCTTCTGGCGAGTCTGTCTCCGATGTATGCTCCGCAGGAAGCGGCTGCTGCCGTGCCCGACTCGCTCGCGGTAAAAGCGAACACCGTCATGGTGTCGCCCTACCATGCGTCCGACAAGGATCTGACCACGGCCGCCGTCTCTTCCGTCGGGGGCTGGCAACTGGAATATCTGCCCGGAATAAACCGGACCAACCTGCTCAACGGGCGGGTGACCGGATTTTTGGGCATCCAGCACGACGGAGAGCTGGGCATCGAATCCAATTCGATGTATATCCGGGGACTCCGGAGCATCTCGTCCGACTCCCGGCAGGCCGCCATTCTGGTGGACGGTTACGTGCGCAAGGACGCCAACCGCATCTCCCCGGCCGACATCGAATCGGTTACGATCCTCAAAGACGCCGCGGCGACCGCCCTCTACGGTCTGCGGGGAGCGAACGGCGTGGTGCTGATCACGACCAAGCACGGCCGCATACAGCCCCTGACGGTGAGCATCGACGCCGGGGTAGGTTTTCAGGCTCCGACGCGCCTGCCGAAATACCTCGGATCGTATGACTACGCACGTCTCTACAACGAAGCTGCGGTCAACGACGGCGGATCGCCCAAATACGACCAGTATGCGCTCGACTCCTACCTCAGCGGCGACGACCCCTACAACTATCCCGACGTAGACTGGATGGACAGATTCATGAAAAAATCCTCCGTCGTGCAGCGTTACAACGTAAGCGTGCGGGGCGGCACGGAGCGCGTGCGCTACTACGCCTCCGTAGGATACGTGGACAATTCGGGTCTCTACAACGTGGACAAGAACGCCAACACCTATAAGACCAACGCCAACTACGAGAATTATTCGCTCCGGGGCAACGTCGATATAAACGTCACCAAGAAGTTCGTCATCAGCCTCGACATCGCGTCGCTGATGGCCAAGTGGAATTATCCGGGCGCCTATTCGAACAGCACGTCCCGCATTCTGAACGCATTGACGCAGACTCCGCCCAACGCCCACCCGATCTTCAACGAGGACGGATCGCTCAGCGGCACCTCCCAGTACCTCAACAACCCTTACGGATTGCTCAACAACAGCGGATATTCGATCTTCCAGACCCGCTCCAACTACGCCACGCTGAAACTCGACCACGATCTGGACTTCATCACCCAAGGGCTCTCGGTTTTCGGCTCGTTCTCATTCGACAGCTATTTCGAGCAGGTCATCAACCGCAACGTCGGGTTCGTGGTCTACGAAGGCAGTCTCAGCAACCAGCAGGGAACGAAAAACCCCGCCACGCAGAAAAACGACAACAGCTTTTCGAACAACTACCGCACGCTGGACCTGCAGGCGGGACTCGACTACACCCGTTCGTTCGGCAATCACAATCTCTCAGGGCGGATATTCATCAACTACAACAACGAATCCGGCAACGGCAAGATCATGCCCCACGTCTATAAGGGACTGTTCGCCTACGCCCACTACGATTTCAAGCGCCGCTACATCGCCGACTTCACCATAGCCTGTCAGGGCAGCGAGCAGATCGGCGGAAACGGCTACAACGTCTTCCCCTCGGTCTCCGCAGGCTGGATCATTTCGGAAGAGAACTTCCTGAAGGACAAGACTTTCATCAGCTTCCTCAAACTGAGGGCCTCCTACGGAGTTTCGGGCAACGACACCAACATCAGCTATTTCCAGAAAAGTTCGTTCTTCAGTTCGCTCGGCAGCACCTACCTTCAGGGGCAGTCGCTCGCCTCGATGCAGGGCTTCCGGGAATCGCAGGTCGGCGTGGACAACATCATGGCCGAACGTTCGCACAAGACCAACGTCGGAGTGGACATACGCATGTTCAAAGACAGATGGTCCCTGTCAGTCGACGGGTTCTACGAAAACAACGACAACCTGATCATCGCACAGGCGAGCATTCCCAATATCATCGGAGTCCGCGGTTCGGTCAAGAACAACATAGGCCGCATGACCAACAGCGGCTTCGAGATCGCCACCGACTACACGTCGCGCATCGGCAGGCTGGGCTACTCGGTTTACGGTAACTTCAGTTTCGCCCGCAACCGCGTGAAAGAGATGCAGGAGACCGACGCCACCTACCGGTTCAACAAAAAGACGGGCTACCCGATCAACTCTTCGTTCGGCCTGAAATCCGACGGACTCTTCTTCGACTACGACCAGATCGCCGCCCATGCGACGCAGACCTACGGCACCTACAATCCCGGCGACATCCGCTATCTGGACCTGAGCAAAGACGGCTATATCAACGAAGACGACCGCACCTACCTCGGTTACGGCGACGTCCCCGAATACGTATACGGATTCGGCATCGACCTGAACTACCGCGGCTTCGATCTGAACGTCGCTTTTCAGGGCGTGGGCAACGTACAGAGAAAACTCGGCGGATACGTCTACTGGGAATTCCGTCCCGACGGCAAGGGCAATGTGATGGAACACCATCTCGACCGCTGGGCCTACGATCCCGCCAACGGCATCGACACCCGCCTGACGGCCAAGTACCCCCGTCTCAGCCTGACGGGCAACGACGGCAACAACCGGGGTCCGAACTCCGACTACTGGCTCCGCGACGCCTCCTACCTGCGTCTGAAAAGCGTCGAACTGGGCTATACGCTGCCCGCCCGCGCCGCAAAGGCCATCTGGCTGAAGAACCTGCGCATTTATGTCTCCGCGACGAACCTCTTCACCTCCGACAAGATCGACATTCTCGATCCGGAAACGACCACGACGGGGACCGTCTATCCTTTGCAGCGGACGGTCTGCATGGGTCTCAACATATCATTTTAAACCTGCCGAGCCATGAAAAACATTCTCAAATACATCTCGCTTCTTTTCCTCGGTGCGGCGGCTGTCTCCTGCGACTTCGAAGATATGCCGTTCGACAAATATGATTCCGACTTTGTATTCTCGAACGACAAGAAGGCCGAAGGATACGTACTCGGCGTCTATCTGGGACTCCCGTTCGACAAATCCGACGAGAACGGCTACAACCGCGTAGACGGGGCCATGCTCGCCTCGGCCTCGGACGAAGCCATGATAACCGTGCCGGGCTCGTCGATCGTCTTTCTGACCGACGGCTCGCTCACGCCCCGGAAAAGCAATCCCGACGGCTGCTGGGAGAATAACTACAAATTCATCCGCGACGCCAATATCGGCATCGTCGGACTCGAAAAACTGCCCGAAGCCAACCACGATCTGAAGCTTCAGCTTCAGGCAGAGCTGAAATTCCTGAAGGCGTTTTTCTATTTCGAGCTGGTTAAGCGTTACGGCGGCGTGCCGCTCATCGACCGGGCGTACGAGCTTTCGGACGACCTGAACGTGCCCCGCTCGTCGTTCGCCGCCTGCGTGGATTACATCGCAGGGCTGTGCGACGAATCGTATACGGACCTGCCGGCGCCGAACAACGTCAATTTCGGCCGCGCTTCGAAAGGCGCCGCACTCGCCCTCAAGGCCCGCCTGCTGCTTTATGCCGCCAGCCCGCTCTATAACGGCAAGGGCTACGACGGCAGCGACAACGAATTCATCTGTTACGGCTCCTACGACAAGAAACGCTGGGAGTCCGCCGCCGCGGCCGCAGCCGAAGTGATCAGACTGGGCGATTACGACATCTACAAACCCAACCCCGTCGCGGAGACGGACAGGGACGAGCAGGTGATCGCCAGCGGATCGGCCAACTACCGGAAGCTTTTCACGGTGATCACAGGCAACAAAGAGCTGATTCTGCCCCGCACGTCGAAAGTCGGCAACCGCGTCGAAATCCAGAATTTCCCGGTGGGCATCCCCAACGGCAAGGGTCTGACCAGTCCTTCGCAGCAGATGGTCGATGCCTACGGAACGGTGACCGGACAGCCGATCGACGATCCGGAAAGTCCCTACGACCGGAAGAATCCGTATGAAAACCGCGATCCGCGTTTCTATGCCAGCATCTTCTACAATGGGCAGAACTGGAACGGCACGACGATCGAGACCTTTCGGGGCGGAGCACACAACAACACCAACACTTCGACCCGGACGGGATATTACATGTCCAAGTTCTGCGGCAGCGAGGTGGTCATTTCGGGAACGCCCACAAACACCAACCACTGTTTCCCGCTGTTCCGCTATGCGGAGTTGCTGCTCGACTACGCCGAAGCCGTCAACGAGGCTTACGGTCCCGACGTCGATCCGCTGGGATGCGGCCTGACGGCGCGCGACGCACTGAAAGCGGTGCGCAGCCGCGTACTCCGCCCCTCGCAGAGCGATGTGGATGCCGCCGAAGGGGACAGCGACGCGATGCGCGCGGCCATCCGCCGGGAGCGCCGGGTCGAGCTGGCGTTCGAAGACCACCGCTATTACGACGTGAAACGCTGGAAAATAGCCGACGAAGTGCTGAGCGAAAGCATCCGGGGCATGCAGATCACCAAGAACGGCGACACGTTCTCCTACCAGATCGTGGAAAATGTGAACAGCCGGCAGTTCTCTCCCAAGTTCTACCTCTATCCGATTCCTAACGGCGACGTGGTGAACAACTCCGCCATCAGAGGCAACAACCCGTTATGGTAAATTCTAAGAGATAAAACCCATGAAAAAGATAATAGCTTTATTTGCAACGATTTTGATTTCGCTCGGCGCGCTCCGCGCCCAGACGGTCGCGGTGTCGGGTACGGTCGTGGACGAGCTGAACAGACCGATGGTGGGTGTGAGCGTCGTCGAGACGGACAACGTCGCCAACGGCACGGTCACCGACCCCCAAGGGCGGTTCTCGATGAAAGTGAAGAGCGTGCGAAGCACGATCCAGACCTCCTATATCGGTTATATCACCCGGATTCTCGAAGTCACGGCAAAACCGATGACCATTGCGATGGAACCCTCCGCGACCAATGTGGAGGAGGTCGTGGTCGTAGGTTACGGCGTACAGAAAAAACAAAGCGTGGTGGGAGCCATCTCCTCGGCCACCTCCGAAGACCTCAAGCAGATGGGAAGCCCCAACCTGAGTACGGCGCTGGCCGGCAAAGTGGCCGGCGTGACGTTTACCGTGCCTTCGGGCCGTCCGGGCAGCGACGACGCCGAAATCTATGTGCGCGGCGTCGCCACGATGAGCGGCGACTCGGCTCCGCTGGTGCTGGTGGACGGCGTCGAACGCGACTACTCGCAGGTCGATCCGGAGGATGTCGCGCAGCTCTCCGTGCTGAAGGACGCTTCGGCGACGGCGGTATACGGCGTGCGCGGCGCCAACGGCGTGATCCTGATCACGACCAAACGCGGTTCGAAAGGCGCGCCGAAGTTCAACATGAACTATACGTTCACGCTCCAGCAGCCGACCCGTCTCCCGACCTTCCTCGGATCGTACGACCACGCCGTGCTGCGCAACGAATCGCTCGCCAACGACGGTGCTCGCCCGGCGTTCACCGAAGAGGATATCGAACACTACCGGCTGGGCGATTCGCCCTACACCCACCCCGACAACGACTACGTAAAGGATTTCCTGCGCAAAACGACGCCGATGCACAAACTCAACGTCAATGTGCGCGGCGGCACGGACAACGTGCGTTATTACGTGGCGCTGAGCGGACTCTCGCAGGAAGGCATCTACCGGCAGTTCGACGGCAAATACCCTTCGAACGCCAATTTCAAACGCATCAACCTCCGTGCGAACCTCGACTTTTCGCTGACGAAGACCACCGAACTGAGTCTCGACCTCAACGGACGTCTCGACCAGAAGCAGAACAACAGTCAGGGCCTGAACGACAATTCGATCTTCTCGATGATGTACGAAACGCCCCCGATGTCCTACCCTTACCGGCTTCCCGACGGTTCTTACGGCGCCAGCACGGATAACGAAGCGGAAAACCTGATGGCCATGCTCAGCGACTGGGGCTATTCGCGGCTCGCCTCCAACATTCTGGAAGGCACGGTCAAGCTGCACCAGAAACTGGACTTCGTGACCAAAGGTCTCTCCGTCCGCGGCATGGTAAGCTTCAACAGCTACTACGACGACGGCACCAAGGTCAGCTACCGTCCGCCTACGTACAGGTATGTCAGCGACACGGAGAAAGTAATCGCCAAGGAGGAAACCGCACCCTCGATAAGCTCGCTGTCGGGCAAGGGACACCGCCGCCGGACCAATATCGAGGTGGGAATCAACTACAACCGGACCTTCGGCGACCATGCCGTAACGGCGATGGCGGTATACACGCAGACCAAGGAGAACACCAACGCCGTGCTTCCGCGGGCCTTTCTGGGGTATGCGGCCCGTGCGACCTACGCCTATAAGAGCAAGTACCTCGCCGAGGTGAATCTGGGTTACAACGGCTCCGACCAGTTCGACGAAGGACACCGCTACGACTTCTTCCCCTCGTTCGCCCTCGGTTACGTCCTCTCCAACGAAGGCTTCATGCAGCGGTCGCTGCCCTTCATCACCTTCATGAAGCTGCGCGCCTCTTACGGCGAGGTCGGCAACGACAAGATCGGTTCGGACCGCTTCCTGTATCTGCAGACCTACGACAAGAACGGCAATTACTTCTTCGGCAAGGACAACGGTTTCGGCGGAATGCCCGCACTGTCCGAAGGTGCGCTCGGCAACACGAACGTCACATGGGAAATCGGCAAAAAAACCAATATCGGCATCGACCTGACCTTCTTCGACAAACTGACGCTGAACGCCGACATCTTCCGCGAAGACCGCGAAAAGATCTTCATCTCGCGCAACACGACGCCCCAGATACTCGGCGTCGGAACGGCCAAGGAGAACCTCGGCAAGGTCCGCAACGAAGGTTTCGAAATCGAGGCCGGCTACCGCGACGTCGTGAACCGGAATTTCAGCTGGTTCGTTTCGGGCATGTTCTCCTATTCGAAAAACAAGGTTCTCTACAAGGACGAAGTCGAACCCAAATACGAATACCTGCGTCAGACCGGCAAGCCGATCGGCCAGTATTTCGGACACACGGTCCTGCGCTACTACTTGCCCGACGACTTCACCACAATCGACGGCGTGCGCGTGCTGAATCCCGACCTGCCGCAGCCCCAGTACCCCGTACAGCCGGGCGACTTCATGTACTGGGACCGCAACGACGACGGCGTGATCGACACGTTCGACGAAGGTCCCATCGGACGGTCCAAAATACCGCGTTTCGTCTACAACTTCACGTTCGGCCTGAACTTCCGCAATTTCGATTTCAGCATGATGTGGCAGGGCGCCGGCGGCAACAGCAAACTGATGACCAAGTCGCTCTACGAACCGGTGCGCGAACGCAATCGCTTCCAAGACATCCACCTCTACCGCTGGACCGAGGAGCGCTGGCAGAACGGCGAGACGATCAAATACCCGCGTCTGTCGAGCGCCACGAACAAACATAACCAGTGCACCAATACATTCTACCTCAAAAAAGGCGATTATCTCCGTCTCAAGAGCATCGAGATCGGCTACACGTTCAACAAGCGGCAGCTCCGGTTCATCGGGCTGAATTCCATACGCATCTACGTGGGCGGCAACAACCTGCTGACCTTCTCCGAGATCAAGAACTTCGACCCGGAGATGGGCGATGAAACGGGTTACTTCTACCCGCAGATGAAGATGTGGAATTTCGGTATCAACATTAACTTTTAATCTACACCCGCAATGGCTATGAAAGTAAACAAATACGGTATAATATGCGCACTGGCGCTCCTGTCGGGTGTCGTGGGCTGCGAGGACAGTTCGAGCCTGCTGGACAAGGAGGAGTCGAACGACATCTACGAAAACATGGTCTTCAGCGATCCCTACAACGCCACATGGTTTCTGAGCAATATCTACAAGAGCATGAACGACGGCTTCATGGTTTTCGGAAGCGACGATTCGGGCGGTTTCCTCGGCAACGCCGTCGACGAAGGCATCTGGAAGGCCAACTGGGACAACGCCTACAAGATGAGCGTCGGAGCGTGGGCGACGACCGACATGCTGCTCAACTACGATCCGTGGAAAAAATACTATACGGCGATCCGTGCGGCATGCCGTTTTCTGGAACATGCCGACGAAATCCCCGACTCGCCGGAACCGTTCATCGACGAGGGCGTACGCACGCGAATGAAGGGTGAAGCCCGCTTCCTGCGCGCGCTGTTCTACTACGAACTGCTGAAATTCTACGGTGGCGTGCCCATCGTCACACGGGTGCTCGGTCCCGACGACGCGGCAGAACTGCACGGAGCACGCGCCGGATTCGACGAGGTGGTGGAGTTCATCTGCTCCGAGGCGATGCTGGCGGCCGGCGACCTGCCCCATGTGGACGAATACGCCGACTCGGAATGGGGACGCGCCACCAAGGGCGCCTGCTACGCACTGATTTCCCGCGTACGCCTGCTGGCGGCCAGCCCGCTGTTCAACGACCGGCAGAACCCCTCCGGCAGCGCCTGCCGGGGCGAATACAGCGCCGAAAAGTGGAAAACCGCAGCCGAGGCGGCCAAATATTTCCTCGAAAACACCCGCGGCTACGCCCTGCACCGAAGCACCGATCCGGAGCGTTACGGCGATTACGAGGATCTGTTTCTGCGCCGCTACAGTCCCGAAATCATTCTGGCCTACCAGCAGGACCAGTTCGCCGTCCGGCTCGAACGCAACTGCCTCCCCGGCCAGCTGTTCAACTACGCGTTCGGCGTGCTGAACAACTTCCCGACGCTGAACACCGTAGCCGAGTACGAGGTCGTCAGACTCGACGACCAAGGCAACGTGGTTTCGACCCACCTGCTCGGTCTCGACAAGCTGCTCAAACTCCACGAGACCAACGGAACCGATCCCGAAAGCGGCTTCGATCCCCAGAATCCCTATGTCAACCGCGACCCGCGTTTCTACCAGTCGGTCTGGTACAACGGCGAACCGTGGCCGGCGCGGGGCACGACGGCCGCCAATACGCCCAAATTCGAATCGTATGTCGGCGGCACCCACGACGCCACATCCAAGGGCTTCTACTGCACGGGCTTCTTCAACCGCAAGTTCCTCGACGCATGGGCAAACCTCACCGGGTACGGCACGATGCTAAAGGTAAATCACAACTTCATCATCTTCCGCTACGCCGAAATCCTGCTCAATTATGCCGAAGCGGTAAACGAAGCCTTCGGCGATCCCGACGCGGTGCCGGCCGGATATCCCATGTCGGCGCGCGAGGCGGTCAATCTGGTGCGCGAACGCGCGAAGTTCCCGAATTACAACATGCAGGACTTCAAATGGCCCGCGGGCATGCCCAAAGCGGCCGCAGGCAAAAGCATCTCGCCGCTGCCCGCAGGACTCGGCCAGACCGAAATGCGCAAGCGCATCGTCCATGAGCGCTGGATCGAATTCTTTCAGGAGGAGCAGCGTTTCTTCGACCTGAACCGCTGGAAAATGCGTTCGCCCGTCACGATCTACAAACAGATCATCACCAAATCGGGCGACAAGTTCTCCTTCTCCGTGGAGCCGCTGATAACCAAGACATGGAAAGACAAGTTTTACCTGTTCCCCATTCAGGAAAAGGAGATGAACAAAAGCCCGCTGCTGGAACAAAATCCGGGCTGGGGTCTCGAAGAGTAAAAAGACATGAATAAAAATCTTTTATTTAGCTATTTGGCAGGGACCGTCCTCGGCATGGCGGCGGTCCTTCCCGGAGCTGCGCAGCATACTGCGCAGGCTCCGGCAGAAGCCGTCGGCGACGCGGCCCGGATAACGGTCCGGCTCGACAGAATCTCGGAGCGCACCGTGAGCGACCGGCTGCTGGGATTCAATATCGTCTACGCCAAGAATCCCGACTCCCTGTGGCGTTCGGGCGTGCTGGAGAAGGCGATACGGGATGTCCGCCCCGGCTTCCTGCGCTACCCCGGCGGTACGGTAAACACCTATTTCCACTGGGAGCACCCGACCGGGAACGGCTGGGAGGATCTGTGGGATCCGCAGTACGACACCGCCCGGAATCGTCCGCCGGAGGAGTTTATGGACATAGACGAATACATGGCGCTCGTACGCCGGACGGGAGCCGAACCGCTTCTGGGCATCAACGTCAATTCGGGATTCCGCTGGAACCGGGTGGAAGAGGGCGTGCAGGAGGCGCTGCGCCTGATGAAATATTGCCGGGACAAAGGCTTTAAGGTAAAGTACTGGTTCATGGGCAACGAACCTTACATGCACGACTGCAACGGCGGTGCGGTGACTCCGGCCAGATACGGCGAGATGATCAACGCTTTCGTCCCCCGCATGAAGGAGTTCGATCCCGACATCAAAATCATCGCCAACTGGCACGCCACGTTCCGCAAACACGGCCGCCAGTACGACGAGCTGTTTGCCGTGGCGGGCCGCAATATCGACATCATCGACGTCCACTGGTACTGCATGTGGGGCACGGCGTCATGGAACGAATGGCTCGCAAAAACGCCCTACGGAGTATTTCTGGGCGATTCGTATGCCAGCGAAATCGAACGGTTCCGCGAGATCGCGGCCCGCAACGGCGTGCCGCATGTCCAGCTGGCCAGTCTCGAATGGAACGTCGGTCCCGGAAAAAAATCCGCAGGTCCCCGTCTCACGCCCGATCAGAGCGCGCTCATCCAAGCCGAAATGATGATGCAGTTCATGCAGGGAGGTCTCGACATGGCTACATTCTGGCCGCTGTTCTGGGACAGCGAGTTCGGATTCCGGAGTTTTTTCGACAAAAAGACGGGAAAGCTGCAGCCGACGAGTGAAATCATGAAAATTTTCGGTACATTTCAGGGAAATGAACTGATCGAATATACGGCAAGCCCCACGCCGGAGAAGATTCCGAGTCTCGCCGTACGGGATGCCGCCACCGGAAAAATGGCTTTGTGCCTGCTCAACAAAAACGATTTTACGGTCGAAGCAGCCGTCGGAGGCAGGCTCGCAGCCCGCAAGAAGCGCGTGGAAGTCGAGCAGTTCCGCATGTCGGCCGACCGTATGTCGCTCGAACATGCGCCGGTATGCAAAGCAAAGGCCGGAAGCGTATCGCTCGCCCCCTTTTCGCTGACGTTCATTTATTTATAATTTGCAAAAACTACCGCCATGAAAAAATACACCGTCTTTTTCTCGATCGTCCTGCTGGCAGTCGCCTTCCGGGCGCCGGCCAAAGCGCCGGAATACAAGGTCTGCTTCGGAAATACGCACGCCCACTGCAACTATTCGGGCGACATCGCCGTCTTCCGCGCCAAGAAGGGGCTGTCCCTCGACCCGAAGAACTCGGCCGAAAGCCACTACGAACTGGCCAAAGAGAACGGTTACGACTTTTACTTCGTAACCGACCACTCGCAGTATCCGGTCTATACGCCCGACACATGGGCCGCCGTAAAAACCGCGGCCGAAGCCGCCACCGACGCCTCGTTCGTCGCACTCCGGGGATACGAACACTCGGAGAACGACGGTCCCGACGGCCGGGGCCACATGAACGTCTACAATTCGTCGGACTACCTCAACGCGATGGCAGACGGCGTGAGCGTCGAATATTTCCACAACTGGCTCGCCAAACCCGAACAGGCCGATGCCATCGTCTGCTTCAACCATCCCCAGAAGGACGCCTACAACGATTTCCACTGCTACAACGAAGAGACGCGCGGCCGCATGAAACTGATCGAACTGATCAACGGCGGCCGGGCGAAATTCTACCCGTCGTTCCTGAACGCCCTCGCCAAAGGCTGGAAGGTGTCCCCCGTCGCGGGCTGCGACAACCACGGCTGGGAGGGGATCGCCAAGTGGAACGCCCGGACCGGCCTGCTCGTCACCGAGCTGACCCCCGCAGGCGTACTCGAAGCCATGGCGTCGCGCCGCACGTTCGCCACGCTCGACAAAAATCTGAGCGTCGTCTACCGTGTGAACGGCAAGATCATGGGCTCGGACATCAGGGCGGCCCGGAAATATAAATTCGACATCGAAGTCTCCGACCCGGATACGGACCGGGCCGACCAAGCCATAGCGCGGATCGAGGTCGTCAGCGGCAGCGGCACGGTCGTGGCCGGCGCCGACTTCGATTCCCACGAGGTGCATTGGAAACCGGTCGTGCCCGCCGGGGAAAAGTGTTATTTCGTTCTGGTCTACAACGCCTCCAAACCGGAAACGCCCGTGGCTTACGCCGCGCCGGTATGGATCGAACCCTAATGCCCCGCAGTCATGTCACTGAGAAAATGGATAGGCTGTCTGGGCGCCGTATGCCTCTGCTGCGGGTGCGGGGACGATGCGCCCGCACCCGGCAAGAGACCTCCGGGCGGCAACGGACCCGACCCCGCGGAAAAAGAGAGTTACCGGCTCTTCATGGGAAACACCCACGCCCATTGCCGCTACTCCGGAGATGCGGTCCAGACCGACGAAAACAGCGTCGAGAACCATTTCCGGCTGGCCAAAGCCAACGGATACGATTTCTACTGCGTGACCGATCATTCGCAGTACGAATCCTATACGCCGCAGGCTTGGGAGCATATAAAAGCCGCTGCCGACGCCGCCACGGACGCTTCGTTCGTTGCCATACGGGGATACGAACATTCGGAAAACAACGGACCCGGCGCCAAAGGCCACCAGAACGTATACAATTCATCGGACTACCTCAACGCGCTGGCCGAAGGAATCGACATGCCCTATTTCCACAATTGGCTGGCCGACGCGGCGAACGCCGGCGCGGTCGTCTCGATGAACCATCCGGGAAAAGAGCAGTACGGCGGCTTCGCCTGCTACAACGAGCAGGCCCGTCCGCATATCAGGCTCATCGAGCTGATCAACGGCACGGACGATTACCACGAATCGTTCCTCGCGGCGCTGGCCAAAGGCTGGAAAGTATCGCCCGTCGCCGGATGCGACAACCACGCCACCAAGCCCATCGCCGCATGGCAGCCCCGCACGGGCGTCGCGGCCAAGCAACTGACGCGCGAATCCCTGCTCGAAGCGATGGCGGCGGGACGCACCTACGCCACTTACGACAAAAACCTGCGGCTGCTCTATTACGTCAACAACCACGTCATGGGCTCCGAAATCCGGACCTCGGCCGACGAGCTGACCTTCGAAATCGAGGCGTCCGATCCGGATACGTCCGATGCGTCGGACCGCATCGTGCGCATCGAAATCGTCGGCGAAGGCAACCGCGTCGTCGCTTCGGAAACGTTCTCCGCACACCGGGTCGACTGGAAAGTGCGGGTGCCCCGCGGGCAGAAATATTACTATCTGAAAGTTTACACCGCTTCATCGGACGCGCCGACGGCCTACGCCGCGCCCGTCTGGATGAAATAAACCGTTGAAATCCGATGTCTGGAAAATGGATATCTCTTTTGCTCCTGTCGCTGACGGCCGCCGCTCCGGCCAGCGGCGGCAACCAGAGCCGGCCGCTGAACATGGAGACGCTCTCCGTGGTGGACGGGCTGAGCAGCAACTATGTCTACGCCATTACGCAGGACCGCGCCGGATACATGTGGTTCGGCACCGAGAACGGTCTCGACCGTTACGACGGCAAGACGATCCGCCATTACCAGCATTTCCCGGACAATCCGCAGTCGCTGAGCGACTCGCGGGTCAACTGCCTGCTTTCGTCCGCCGACGGGAGCCTGCTGGTCGGGACCGAAAAGGGAATCAACATCTACGTGCCTGAAAAGGACATTCTTACGCCCTACGCCCCGGCGCGGACGATCAACGAGCAGAACATCCGCACGATGACCGAGGAGGATTCGCTGCTCTGGGTGGGAACCAGCGTCGGACTGTTCCGGCTCGACCGCACGACCGGCGGCATCAGTTGTTACAACACCCGCAACAGCGGTCTTGCGCACGATATCGTCCGGGCGATCTACACCGACGACGACTATCTGTTCGTCGGTACGTTCGACGGCGTAAGCCGCCTGAACAAGCGCACGGGCCAATGGTCCAGCGTCAACCTCAAGATGGACCGCATCCGGCTGCCGCTCAACAATCTGGTTCTCTCCATGCAATTGTCGCCGGCCGATCCCGACGTGCTCCTGATCGGGACGCAGACGGGATTCTGCGAACTCGAAAAGACCACGCTCCGCTATACGCTGCACGAAAAGGCGCGGAACAGGCAGATGGTGAACAACACGGTCAAAACGATGTGCGTGGTCGGCAGCGAGGTGTGGCTCGGCAGCGAAGAGGGGCTGATGATCTTCGACAAGGGCGCTTTCACAAGCTACGGCTACGACCCGAAAAACATCCATTCGCTCCCCAACAACATCGTCTGGTCGATCTTCAAGGACCGGAGCAACATCGTCTGGCTGGGCACCGAAGGGGGCATCGCCTGCTACGATGCGGGCGCGCCCTCGTTCACCAGCTTCGACCTCTCGGAAGCCGACGGCAATCCGTACGTGGGCATCTCGGTATTCGCCGCTCAGATGGACCGTTCGGGCCGTCTGTGGCTCGGATCGCGGTTCGGGCTGTCGGTCTACGAGCCGGAGCGGAACCGGATGCAGTGGATCAACCTTTCGAACGCGGTGGTCGGCACCTACAACTTCGTCAAAGGCCTTTCGATCGACGGCAACGACATTCTGTGGATCGGGACGGCCGAGGGACTGGTCTGCTACGACACCCAGCGGAACCGGGAGGTGCCGATCCAGTCGCGCCTGCGCAACCGGCTCAAGTACATCTATGCCGTGATGCAGGACTCCGCAGGCAAAATGTACGTCAGCGACGCGATGGGACGGATGCAGGTCATCGATTACGCCTTCGACGCCTCGACCCGGCAGTTCGGTCCCGTAACGGACAGTCTGGTACGCATGGGCGAGCCGATCGAATCGATGGTCGTGGATGAAAATTACGTCTGGCACGGGACGCCGGGCAGCGGTCTGGTGCGCTACGACAAGCAAACGGGCGAACACAAAAGGTATCTTTCGGCCAAGGACGACTCCTCGACGCTCAGCTCCGACGTGATTCTCTGCCTGTTCGTCGATCCCAACACCCGTCAGCTGTGGGTGGGAACGGACAAGGGACTGGACCGTTACGACGCCGCATCCGACACGTTCCGGCGCATATCAGGCCGTGAAACTTCGGAAGCGGTCTACACCATCAACAGCGACGATTCGGGGCTTTTGTGGTTTACCACGCAGCAGGGCGTGACCTGCTACGACGTTCTGTCGCAAAGCTCCAAAATGTTTTCGCTGAACCACTGGTTCGACCGGCGCAACGCGATCTTCCCGGTCTCGGTCTCCCACGGCAACAACGTGCTCGTCTTCGGACTGGACTGCTACCTGCGGCTCAACTGGGCCGACGTCAGCCCCAAGAAGGACAGTGCGCCGCTCTACATCACCGACATCCGCATCGACAACCGCACCGTCGCGCAATACGGGCTGTGCGACTGTCCCGTGCAGGAGCTGAAACGGCTGAAACTGCCCTACAACCAGAACATACTGTCGATCTGCTTCGCCATGCTCGACTATTCCACGCCGTCGCTCACCCGCTACACCTACAAGCTCGAAGGCTACGACGAAAACTGGAAAACCGTGACGGGCACGCTGCCCTATGTCGAATATACGAAACTGGCCCCCGGACACTACACCCTCCGGGTCGAGGCCGTGAGCAGCGACGGGGTGCCCGCCTCGAACAAACTGGACTTCGACATTACGATCATGCCTCCGTGGTGGGCCGCATGGTGGGCCTATCTGGCCTATGCCCTTGCCGTCGCGACCGCGGCCTATTACCTGAACTCGATTACCCGCAGGCGCAGGCAGGCCGAGGACGAGCTCCAGAAAGAGAAGCTCGAACGCGAAAAAATCGAAAGCGTCAATCAGCTGAAACTGCGGTTCTTCACCAACATATCGCATGACTTCCGCACGCCGCTGAGCCTGATTATCAGTCCGGTCGAAACGCTGCTCGACACCGAGACCGACCCGGAGAAGGCGGGCAACCTGCAAATCATCAAGCAGAACGCCCTGCGCCTGCTGCGGCTCGTGAACCAGATACTCGACTTCCGCAAGGTCGAGAATCAGAAAATGAAGCTCAACCCCGTATCGGAGGATATCGTCACGACCCTGCGGGGAATCTGCCGGTCGTTCAGCGAACTGGCCCAGAAAAAGCAAATCTCCCTGTTGTTCGAATCGGGCGAAGAGCGGCTCGTAATGGATTTCGACACCGACAAAATCGACAAAATTTTCGTCAACCTCATCTCCAACGCCATCAAATTCACCCCCGAAGAGGGGCAGGTGCTCGTCAGCCTGCGGCGCAAGGACACCGGCGACGTCGAGGTGATGGTGGCCGACACAGGCATCGGCATTCCCGACGGCGACCTCCCGCACATATTCGAACGTTTCTATCAGGTCGAGGAGCACACCGGTCTCGGCACCCGCGGCACGGGAATCGGGCTGATGATCGTCAAGGAGTTCGTCGAGCTGCACCGCGGACACATCGAGGTCATGAGCCGCGACAAGCAGGGCACGACTTTCATCGTGACGCTGCCGATCGTAAACGAAGCCGATTACGATCCGGCCGAATCCGAGACCGAGGAAACTGCGGAGCAGCTTCCGGCCGAACCTGAAGCGCGCCCCTACTCCGGGCACGAATTCACGGTGCTGCTGGTCGAAGACAACGAAGACATGCGCTCCTACCTCAAGGCCGAACTGGAGAAAAACTACCGGGTCGTCGCCGTCGAAGACGCGGAGAGCGGACTGAAGATCGTGAACGAAACCATGCCCGATCTGGTGATCTCCGACGTGATGCTTACGGGCATGAGCGGCGTGGAGTTGTGCCGCAGGATCAAGGACGATTTCGTGATGAACCATATCTCGGTGATCCTGCTCACGGCGCGTACGGCCGAGGAACACATCATCGAGGGTTTCGACGCCGGAGCCGACGAATATATCGGCAAACCGTTCAACCTGCGGGTGCTCCTGCGCCGGGTGGACAACATCCTCACCCAGCGATGCCGCCTGCGTGACAGCCTGCGGCGCGATACGGTCGATATCGCCTCGGTCGAGCGGCAGTCGCCCGACGAGCTGTTCATCCGCAAGGTGGTGGCCCTGATCGAAGAAAACATGGCCGATCCCGACCTGAACATTCCGTTCCTGTGCGACAAGCTGGCCGTAAGCCATGTCAACTTCTACCGCAAGGTAAAGGCCATCACCGGACTGAACGTCAATGCCTTCATCCGGGAAATCAGACTCAAGAAGGCCGCCCAGCTCCTGCGCGTCAAAGGCATATCGGTAACCGACGCCATGTACGAGGTGGGATTCAACCACCGCTCCTACTTCTCGATGTGCTTCCGGGAGGTATTCGGCGTCACGCCGAAAGTATACGCCAAACAACACAACAACGAACATAACAAAGAGTAACCCATGAAAAACCAACTGATCCTTACCGCAGCCTCGGTGGGCGCCCTGTCGGGCTGCACGCAGCAGGAAAACCGGCCCAAAGACCTGAATGTCATCTATATTCTGGCCGACGACCTCGGATACGGAGATCTCGGCTGCTACGGCCAGACCAAAATCCACACCCCCAACATAGACCGGCTGGCCGCCGAGGGGATGCTGTTCACGCAGCATTACGCGGGCTGCACGGTGAGCGCACCGTCACGCTCGGCACTGATGACGGGCCAGCATACGGGTCATACGCCCATACGCGGAAACAAAGGAGGCACCGGCGACGACGGTGTGGAAGGCCAGCACCCCATTCCGGCCGACACCTATACGCTGGGGAAGATGTTCCGGCAGGCAGGCTATGTAACGGGAACCTTCGGCAAATGGGGACTCGGCTCCCCCGGATCGGAAGGCGACCCCACCTATCAGGGGTTCGACGAGTTCTTCGGTTACAACTGTCAGGCGCTCGCCCATAAATATTACCCCACACACCTCTGGCACAACCGGGAAAAGATACTGCTCGACGGCAACGATCTGGCCCATACGGCGCAATATTCCCACGACATCATTCAGGAGCGGACGCTCGACTTCATCCGCCGGAACAAGGAACGGAAATTCTTCGCGTTCCTCGCATACACGCTGCCCCACGCCGAACTGCTGGTTCCCGAAGACGAGATCATCGAAGCCTACCGGGGCCGTTTCGAAGAGAAACCCTATGCGGCAAAGAGCGGCGACTACTCGCCCGAAGGGAAGCATCCGATACACTACTGCTCGCAGCCCGAACCGCGTACGTCGTTCGCGGCGATGGTTACGCGTCTGGACCGATATGTGGGCGAGGTGACGGAGCTGATCGACAGCCTCGGTCTGCGCGAGCGGACGATCATCGTCTTCACGAGCGACAACGGACCGCACCGTGAAGGCGGCGCCGATCCCGACTTCTTCGGCAGCTACGGCCCGCTGCGCGGCATCAAGCGCGACATGTACGAAGGAGGAATCCGCGTGCCGATGATCGCCCGGTGTCCCGGTCTGATCGCCGAAGGGACGCGGACGGACTTCGTATCGGCATTCTGGGACGTGCTTCCCACCTTCGCCGACATGGCAGGCGCGGAGGTTCCCGCAAACGTGGACGGCATTTCGATGCTCCCGACGCTGTTCGGCGAAAAAGGACAGCGGGAACACGAATATCTTTATTGGGAATTCCACGAAAACGGCGGCAAGACCGCAGTCCGGACAGGCAACTGGAAGGGCATCCGGCTGAACGTCGGCAAAGATCCGGAGGGTCCCATCGAGCTGTACGACCTTTCGACCGATATCCACGAAGACCGCAACGTGGCGGACGAGCACCCGGAGATCGTACGGGAAATTGCCGAGATCATGCGTACGGCCCGCATTCCCTCCCCGCTGTTCAACTTCGGTCAGGCGAACGGAGCGATGTAGGTTCCGCCGCGATTATTAACGACTTAACCCGAATATTAAGAGATGAAACGCCTATTCACCTCCTTTATCTTGTTATTCCTCCTGAACGGCCTTCCGGGCCACTCCGCACCGGACCGGAAGAAGGGCGAAAGCGCCTATTCCCCCGGCATGGTGGCCGTTGACATCACGACGCTCAAACCGCTTTCCGAAGCCGACTCCGTCGTGCGCGGCGCTGTCTACGCCGACCCGTCGTTCCCGGCTTCCGAGCGTGCCGCAGATCTGATCCGCCGCATGAACTTCGAGGAGAAGCTGCGGCTGACGGGCGGCTGGAACCGCTTCATGATAGCCGGCATACCCCGTCTGGGAGTGCGCCCCGTCTCGATGGCCGACGCGTCGCAGGGCATCCGCCTGCAGACGACGCTGGTGAAAGACAAAAGCACCTCCTTCCCCGGCATGCTGCCGCTGGCATCGACATGGAATCCCGCGCTGGCGGCCGAGATGGCGCACAGTCTGGCCGACGAATGCCGGGCCCTCGGCGTGGACATTCTGCTGGGACCCGGCGCCAATATCCAGCGATTATCGGTCGGCGGACGGAATTTCGAGTATATGGGCGAAGACCCCCTGCTCACCTCCGTCATGGCCGCGGCCTATGTCAAGGGGCTGCAGCGGAACGGCATCATCGCCACGCCCAAACATTTTCTGGGCAACGATCAGGACTTCTGCCGCCACATCGCCAACAGCATCATCGACGAACGGACCTTGCGCGAGGTCTATCTGCTCCCGTGGGAGCGGATGATCGCCGAAGCCGGCTGTCTCGGCATCATGACTGGCAACAACCTGACCAACGGCCTGCCCTGCCCGATGAACAAGCCGCTCATCGCCGACATACTCCGCCGGGAGTACGGCTTCAAGGGGGTGGCCATGACCGACTGGCAGAATACGGGCTACTATCCGCAGCTGCAGCATCTGGTGCTCACGTCGGGCGAAACGCTGCTCATGCCCGAAAACGCCGCGTTCCGGGAATACGTCCTGCGCGAAACCGCCGGTTCCGCGGAGCGCAGGGCCGAAGTGGAGGCGCTGCTGGAGCGGATGATCTACCCCACGCTGTACGCGCTCTTCGAAACGGGAGTTTACGACAGGGATTTCAACGACCCGTCGCTGTTCGCCCGTTTCGAGGGCCACAAAGCCCTTGCGGCACGGTGCGCCGCGGAAGCGATGGTGCTGCTCAAGAACCAGCGGAACATATTGCCGCTCAAACCGGGACAGCGCATTCTGCTGACCGGCACCGACGAGATTCACAGCGGAACGGGCAGCGGATTCGTGAAGGGTTACGACCACGTAAGTTACGAACAGGGATTGCGGGCCGTTTACGGCGACGATCTCATATGCCAGACCGATCCCGACCGGGAGACGGTCCGCAAGGCCGACGTGGTGCTTTTCCGTCTCAACAAACCGGCCGGCGAAGGTTTGGACATCCCCTATGAAGAACCCGCAGACCAGCTCGAACGGCTGCGCGAGACGGCCGGACTCAACAAGAACGTCATCGTGCTGATCAACGCCTGCAACGTGATGCCGATGGACTGGCTGAAAGACGTACGGGGCGTCGTCTGGTGCTATTTCCTCGGACAGGAGCGCGGCACGGCACTGGCGGCGCTGCTCTCCGGCCGCGAAAACTTTTCGGGAAAGCTTCCGTTCACCGTCGAACGGGACTTTGCGGACTCGCCCGCACCGCGGTTCAACTACATCGGAGGCAAGCCCTATTGGCACGGCAACAACCAGTACAAAAACTACTGGCTCGGATTGAAAAAGGACCCGGTGAAGGGCTTTTCCGATCACATCCGCCCCGGCGAGACGATCGACGTTCCCTATTCGGAAGGCGTTTTCATCGGATACAGGTGGTATGACAAGCACCGCATTCCGTATGTCTTCCCCTTCGGCTACGGACTGTCGTACACCTCGTTCACCTACGAAAGCATCGCCTGCGAGGACCGGATGGAGCGCGAAGGCCGGGTTCTGGTGACGGTACGGGTCAGGAACGGCGGCGGCCGGGCCGGCAAGGAGATCGTCCAGCTCTATGTCTCCGACACCCGAAGCAGCGTCGAACGGCCCGAAAAGGAGTTGAAAGCCTTCGCAAAGGTGGCGCTGGAACCGGGCGAGAGCAAAACGGTGACACTGGAGCTGGACCGCCGCAGTTTTTCGTTCTGGGATACCGAATCCCACGGCTGGAAACTGGAGCGAGGCGAATTCGTACTGCGGGCGGGAGGTTCCAGTGCAGACCTGCCGCTCAGCACGGTCCTGAACCTGTAATGCGGCCAACGCGACAATCCGAAAACAAAAGGGAGGAAACGATTTCCTCCCTTTATTCATACGCGCGGATCATGCGGCCCGGCGGCCGTTTACAGCCAGCGGAGGGTTTCGTCCCGCTGAGCGCCGTATCCGCGGATTACGAGCTTGTCGGGATAAACCTCGACGATCGCATAATGGTTGTCCGGTCCCTCGATCATGCCCTGAAAGATGAAATGCAGAACGGAGCCGAAACGGTGGGCGCCCCCTTTGTGATGATGGCCTGCAAGGAACGCCCGGACGCAAGGGTATCGCTGCAGCAGGGCGGCGATCTGCCCATTATTCCACAACGTAAACTGCCCGTCCGGCGGCATGAGGGGCATATGGGCGAAGCAGATCACGCGCTCGCCCCGGCTCTCGGCGCGAGCCAGCTCCCGGACCATCCACTCCCGCTGCGCTTTTCCGACCGCACCGTTGTATTGCCGGGCGTTCGCCGCGCCGGACCTTTTCAGCGAGTCGAGAAGAGCGGCCGCCTCTGCGTACTCCGGCGACTCCTTTGCACGGGCGTAGACCGAAATATCGTTGCTGTCGAGGAACAGCAGCCGATACCCGTTCCGCACCACGGAGAAATAGGGTTCGGAAATGCCGAGTTCCTCCAGCACGCGCCGCTGCTCTTCGGAACCGTACGGACCCAGATAATCGTGGTTCCCCAAGATTTTGTAAACAGGGGCCGCGGAGCCCTCCAGAATCGGCCGGATCACCGCATAGCTCCCGATATCGCCGTCGATCTATCGCCCAGCGACACCACGAAATCGACATGCGCGCGGTTGAACGCCGCGACGGCCTCCCGAAGCTTCTCCCCGGATTCGGCATAACGGCGGGCCGCCCACGTCTCTTTGACATTCGAATAATGTACGTCGGTAACGACCCCGAAGGTAAACAGCGGCGATTCGGCGGAGACGGCGAGGCCGTCCGGGCGGTCCGGACGCTCCCGACCGCCGCACTCCCTGCCGGCCGCGAAGCCGGAAGCGGGAGCGCCGCACAACAGCGAAACAAGCATCAGCAAACGCAACATCACGATCGGATTTTATCGGTTGACAAACGGAGTGGGGATCATCTTGCGTCTGTTTCTATTGACCTCCACCCCTTCTTCATAGAAATGCTCTCCCCACAACGCGGCGGCAGGCAGTTCCCGCAGGTTGACGAGAATTTTCCGGGCCGCGATAAAATATTCGCCCTCGCCGGTCTCGCTGACGGCGGTTTGCCGGGGATCGGCCGCAACGACGGCGCGGACGGTTCTGCGGACATCCTCGGTAAAATAGCTGCCGGCATCCGGTGCGAGCGTCAGCAACTCCAGCATGGTCAGTTTGTGGGAATCCAACCGCCCGTTCGGTCCCGCCGCAGTCAGGTAGGCCATCGCCTCTTCCGAACGTCCCGTCAGGCACATGGCGTAGGCGGCTTCTGCGGCGATTTCCGGATCATCCGTGCCCAGCAGTCCGGCGAACGCCTCCGGCACCTTTGCGATCTGTCCCGTCGCGGCGAGCTGGTTGATATTCACCACGGCCCAGTAGCGAATCTCCTTCCGCGGGGATGCGAGACACTCCGTGAGATAAGGCAGCGACTCCGGAGTAACTTTCGAGGTAAGCTCCGCCAGCCGGTACAGCCGTTCGTAATCATAGCCTTCGTCCCGCAATATCTCGCAGAGGGGCGTCGGGGTCAGGCGCTGTGCCTTGAGAAAAAATCCCAGATCCCCGGTGTCCCGCAGGAAGCGGCTCATCTCGCTCCTCAACCGCCTTATCTCCTCCGCGCAGGCCGGATCGTCCATGCGGTTGTCTATCTCGTACGGATCTTCCGCGAGGTCGAAAAATAGCTCCGCACAGTGCCGTTCGAAGGTCATCGGACATACCGCGCTCCGGCAGCGGCCGCCCAGATAGGTTTCGTCCCAACAGATATTGCCCGGCATACCCCACTGGTAAGCGTTCATCAGCGCATCGTGTTTGTAGGGAATATAGCGGACGATGTACTTGTAGCGGCCGTCGGTAACGGCCCGTTCGGGGCAATAGTGGCTGGCCTGATTGGCCTTGACCGCGAATTCGTACCGCTTCGGAGCCGCTTCGTATTCGCCCAGAAACGCCTTGCCCTGCATATAGGCCGGAGGTTCGATGCCGGCGAGCGAGAGTACGGTGGGCGCCAGATCGGGGAACCCGATCAGCCGGTCGGTCCGGCCGGACTGACCGTTGGCCAGATGCCGCCATTTCGGAGGCAGGTAGACGATGAACGGCACGTGGGTCCCGGTCTCATAGACGAACCCCTTGCCGCGGGGCAGGCATCCTCCGTGGTCGCTGAAGAAAAAGACGATCGTATTTTCATCGAGCCGCTGCCGCCTGAGATCGTCGAGAAACATCCCGACCCATGCGTCGATGTCCTGCGACCCCTCCATATGAAACGCGAAGTCAGACCGGATTTCCGGAATGTCGGGCACGTGCGGCGGCAGTTCCAGCCGCGCCGGATCAAGCCCTTCGAGGGCGAAATCCCGCCGCTGGTCGGTATGATAGGAACGGATGCGCCCCATATGGGTGGCCATCGAGTTGAATACGGCAAAAAACGGCTGGTCCTTCTTCCGCGCCGGGTTGTTGTATGTCGCCGCCGGGCCGCAGCTGTCCCACATGGCCTTATTGTCACACAGCGTATTGTAGTCGGTTTTGGATTTGTTGGTGCAGTAATATCCCGCCGCACGCATATAGTCGGGCAGAAAAACAGTCTCCGGCGTGGCAAACCGGCAGCGGTGCCACTCCATGCCGAAAGTCGAGGCGTAGCATCCGGTGATGATGCACGACCGGGAAGGCGAGCTTTGGGTGCCGACCGAATGGGCCCGCATATATTGGATGCCGGCTCCGGCCAGACTGTCGATCGTGGGCGTGGCGACATGCCTGTTGCCGTAACAGCCGAAATCATAAGGACTCGTGTCTTCGATCGTAAGCCATAATATGTTCGGCCGTTGCTGCGCATACGAATTCCCGCCGCCGAACACCAGTCCCGCGGTGGTCAGAAGTCCTGAAAGATGTGTTGTTTTCATACCTGCATACGTTTTGTCCCGACGGCAATATTACGAAATTCCGGGCAGCTCACGAAGCACGGATTCATCCAAAACTAACAGAAAAGCCGAAAGCGCGTTTTCAGCGTCGGAAAATTGCCGAAGCCGGGCGGTGTGTTATTTTTTGACGGATCGCTGACCATCATTTCCGGCCGTTTGAGTTATGTTTGCGACAACCCAACCAGACAAACGATGAAAAGACTTCTCCTGATCCTATGGCTTCTGACCGCCGCGGCGGGAAGCCGGATTTCGGCCGCCGGCCGCACAGAACTGAACCAAGGATGGAAATTCCGGCAATACGGACTCGGCGAATGGCTCCCGGCCGCAGTCCCCGGAACCGTGCATACCGACCTGCTGGCAAACGGGCAGATCCCCGATCCGTTCTACGGCAGCAGCCAGAGCGATCTGCAGTGGATCGACAAGACCGACTGGGAGTACTGCTGTACGTTCGACGCACCCGAATTGGCGTCGTACGACAACGTGCGGCTCGTCTTCGAAGGAGTGGACTGCTATGCCGACATCAGGCTGAACGGCGAACTGCTTCACCGCACGGGCAACATGTTCCGCACATGGAAAAGCGACGTCAAGGGATTGCTGAAATCCCGGAACAACCGCCTGCACGTCGTTTTTCACTCCCCGGTCATGCAGGGACTCAAAAACATGGCGGCCTACGGCAGCCGCCTCACCGCCAACAACGACCTCGGCGCATTGGGCGGACTAGGCCCCAACAAGGTAAGCGTTTTCACCCGCAAGTCGGGCTACCAGTACGGCTGGGACTTGGCGCCGCGCTATGTCACCTCCGGATTGTGGCGTCCGGTCGCGCTCGAAGCGTGGAACGAAGCCCGTGTGGAGGATTTCCACGTGCGCACCCGCTCGACTGGGCCGCGAAAGGCGCAGATGAGCGCATCGGCCGCATTACGGACGGATGCGGCCGGCTGCTACCGCATCCGGATACTGTTGAACGGCAAGAGCATCCTCACGGCAGACAAGACGCTGGATGCCGGGACGCATTCAATCGAAGAGCCGTTCGAGATTCCCTCTCCGCGGTTGTGGTATCCCAACGGAATGGGCGAGCCTTACCTCTACGACGTGGAGCTGGTGCTGGAAAAAGAGGGGAGGGAGCTTGACCGCACGGCCGTCAGATGCGGCGTACGAACCGTATCGCTCCGCTGCCGCGACGATGCGGACGGCCGCGGCCGCGGTTTCGGCTTCGAGATCAACGGCATCCCGGTATTCTGCAAAGGCTCCAACTATGTGCCGGCCGACGCGTTTTTACCCCGGATTTCGCGGGAGAAAACGGAATTTCTCGTGCGGAGCGCCGCCCAAGCCAATATGAACATGCTGCGCGTCTGGGGCGGCGGCACGTACGAGTCGGACGATTTCTACGAAATGTGCGACCGGTACGGCATCATGGTGTGGCAGGATTTCGTCTTCGCCTGCAACATGTATCCCGGATCGGCGCAGATCTACACCGACATCCGGGCCGAAGCCGAAGACAACGTACGCCGGCTGCGCAACCACCCGTCGCTCGTCCTCTGGTGCGGCAACAACGAAATAGACGTAGCATGGAAACCCCACGACAAACGCAACAGCCGGTTCCGCAAATTCTATACGGAAGAAGAGGCCGAACAGTTCGACCGCGTAAACGAAACCATCTTCCGGAATATCCTGCCCGGTGTGGTGGACAGCCTTTGCGGCGGCACCGTACCCTACTGGCACTCGTCGCCCTCGCCGGGCTGGGGACTCGATACGGCGGACCGCTGGCGCTACGGCGACGTACACAACTGGGACGTCTGGCACAAAGGCGACCCCATATCGGCCTACAATACCCAAATCGCCCGTTTCACTTCGGAATACGGACTCCAATCCTACCCCGAACTCTCCTCGGTCGAGCGTTTCATCCCCGAAGGGGAGCGCCGCCTCGCCTCTCCGTCCATGGAGTCGCATCAGGGCGACCGGAAAAAGGGAGACGCCCGGATGCTGGAATATGTCGACCGGTCATACCTGCGCGACGGCGATTTCGCACGCACGCTGTACCTCAGCCAGTTGATGCAGGCCGAAGGGATGAAGACGGCGATGGAGGCGCACCGGCGCAACATGCCCTACTGCATGGGGTCGCTCATCTGGCAGCTCAACGACGTATGGCCCTGCGCCAGCTGGTCGGGAATCGACTATTACGGCCGGTGGAAAGCCATGCACTACTTTGTAAGGAAAGCGTGCGAACCGGTCGTCGTCTCCCCTTACATCCAAAGCGATACGCTCGACATTTTCGTTGTCTCCGACCTGCGGAAGCCGCTCCGGGGAGTAATGAAACTCACGCTGACGGATTTTTCAGGCAACGAGCTGAAAAGCAGCTCCCACCCCGTGACCGTCGGAGCCGCCGCATCGCAGCGTGCGCTCCGGTACGGCGTACGCGATTATCTGGACGGTGCAGACCCCGGCAACGCGGTGCTGGTCTGCGAATTCCGGTCCGACAAGACCGCGTACCGGGCTTTGCAGTATTTCGAGACGATGAAAAACGCCGCACTCCCGGCCGCGGCGGTCCGTATCCGCGCCGAGAAGCCCGACGCAGCGACCTGCCGGATCACGGTGAGCAGCGACAAACTGGCGAAGAATCTCACCCTGCATTACAAGGGTACGGCGGGAATCTTCTCCGACAACTATTTCGACCTGCTGCCGGGCGAAAGCCGGAGCGTCACGCTTACGGCGCCGGAAGATGCCGCAGAGATCCTGCGACACATCGAATGTATGGCACTCAATCCTGAAACCACAATCATAAAGCTATGATGCACCTGAAACGAATCACGCTGCCCGCAGGCTTCGCAGCCCTCGCCATTTCGCAGGCGGCAGCCAGACCGGCCGCTCCGGTCCCGGTCGCCCGCAACGGCGAAAAACCGCGCAACGTCATCTTCATCCTCAGCGACGACCACCGCTACGACTTCATGGGGTTCACGAGAGCCGTTCCGTGGCTGCAGACCCCGGCGCTCGACCGCATGGCCCGCGAAGGCGCCTGCCTGAAAAATGCGTTCGTGACCACATCGCTCTCCTCGCCGAGCCGGGCCTCCATCCTCACCGGTCTGTTTACGCACACCCATACCGTCGTGGACAATCAGGCGCCGAAGCCCGACGATCTGGTCTTTTTCCCGCAGTACCTCCAGCAGAACGGATACCGCACCGCCTTCTTCGGCAAATGGCACATGGGCAATCAGGACGACATGCCCCAGCCCGGATTCGACCATTGGGAGGGATTCCGCGGACAGGGGACCTACTACAACACGGTACTCAACATCAACGGCGAGCGCGTAAAGTTCGATCCGGAACTTTACTCCACCGACATACTGACCGACCACGCTATCGACTTCGTACGCGACAACGAAGAGGGTCCGTTCTTCATCTACCTCTCCTACAAATCGGTACACTCCGGATTCCAGCCTTCGCCCTCCCGTAAAGGGATGTACAAGGACGAAAAAGCGGTCTATCCGCCGTCGTTCAACGTGCCGGAGTACGGAATCCCCCGACTGCCCAGCAAGGATGCGGACGGCAGGCCGCTCGCAGGACGGGGCTGGTACGGCGAGAGCAGGCTCCCCGACTGGGTAAAGAACCAGCGGGAAAGCTGGCACGGCGTCGATTACCAGTATCACGGCGCACTGCCGTACGAGGAGGACTTCCGCAATTACTGCGAGACGGTGACCAGCATGGACGACGCCATCGGGCGGCTGCTGGATTTTCTGCAGGCCGAAGGGCTGGGCGAATCGACTCTGGTGATCTATATGGGCGACAACGGCTTCACGTGGGGCGAACACGGACTGATCGACAAACGCAACTTCTACGAACCCTCCGTACGCGTGCCGATGCTGGCCTACTGTCCCGAACTCATTCCGGCGGGCCGCACGGTAGAGGAGATGGTGCAGAACATCGACGTCGCCCCCACGATCATGGCCGCCTGCGGACTCGCCAAAGCGCCGCAGATGTGCGGCGAGTCGTTCCTGCCGCTGCTCAAGGGCGGCACGGCAGCCGACTGGCGCAAGCGCATCTATTACGAATACTATTGGGAATATGCGTTTCCCCAGACTCCGACCGTTTTCGGAGTGCGCACCGACCGCTACAAATACATCCGTTACCACGGCATCTGGGACACCAACGAGTTCTTCGACCTGCAGGAAGACCCCTACGAGACGGTGAACCTGATCGACCGTCCGGAGCTGCAGGATACGATCCGCTCGCTGGCCAACGACCTCTACGACTGGCTCGAAACGACCGGCGGCATGCAGATTCCGCTCAAACGGAGCGTTTATTACCGGCACGGCGATCATCGCAATGCGAAAACTTATTAAATTTGTATTCTAAAACCTCACCGATGAACCGACTTCTGGCAATTCTCCTCTGCGGAACGACCCTCTGCACCGCCGCAGCCGCTTCCGAACGGAACGCTCCGGCCGACCAATTCGTCAACGCCCTGCGAAGGCTTCCCGCACGAGCCACCTCCTACTCTTACAGCTCCGAACAGGACGCCCTTGCGGGCGACCGCACGCTGTCGCGCATCCAATCGCTCGACGGCGTGTGGAAATTCCGTTTCGCCGAAGACGTCTCCCGAAGCCCCGCGGATTTCTGGCGCCCCGGAGCCGACCTGACCGGCTGGGACGAAATACCCGTCCCTTCGTGCTGGGAGATGCAGGGCTACGGCTACCCGATCTATACCAACGTCGTCTATCCCTTCGAATTCAAGCCGCCCTACATCACGCGCGACAATCCCACGGGCTGTTACGTCCGCACCTTTTCGGTGCCGGAAGCGTGGAGCGGCAACCGTGTGACCCTGCACTTCGGGGGAGTCTATTCCGGATTCTACGTCTGGGTAAACGGCGCCTTGGCCGGATATGCGGAAGACAGCTGCCTGCCCAGCGAATTCGACATCACCGGACTTTTACAGCCGGGAGAGAACAAACTGGCCGTCCAAGTATTCAAATGGACCGACGGAAGCTACCTCGAAGACGCCGACCACTGGCGCATGGCGGGCATTCACCGGGAGGTCTTCCTCTCCGCCAAGCCCGATGCCGCGATCGGCGATTTCGGCGTCAGAACGATCTTCGACGCCGACATGCGCGACGCGCTGCTGCAAATCCGTCCGGCAATAGATTTGCGCGAAGGGGTCTCCGCCGCAGGCTGGCAGCTCGGCGCACGGCTTTACGCACCCGACGGAACCCCTTCCGGGCGTGAACTGACGCTGCCCGTCGAAGAGATTCTTGCGGAAGCCTATCCCCAGCGCGACAACGTCTATTTCGCCCTGCTGGAAGAGCGTATCGCCGCACCCGAAAAGTGGAGCGCCGAGAATCCCGCACTCTACACGCTGGTGCTGACTCTCCGCGACGCCGCCGGAAAACTCGCCGAAGCCCGCAGCTGCAAGGTCGGATTCCGCGACGTCCGCCTACGCGGCCGCGAAATGCTCGTCAACGGCGTACCGGTAAAGCTCTGCGGCGTGAACCGGCACGACCATGACCAATATGGCGGCAAAACCGTTTCGCGCGAATCGATGGAGGAGGACGTCCGCCTTATGAAACGGCTCAACATCAACTCCGTACGCACGTCGCACTACCCCAACGACCCCTATTTCTACGAACTCTGCGACCGTTACGGCCTTTATGTCGTCGATGAAGCCAACATCGAAACGCACGGCAAAGGCGGCCTGCTCTCGAACGATCCGCAATGGCTTACGCCTTTTCTCGAACGCGTAAGCCGGATGGTCATCCGCGACCGCAACCACCCGTCGGTCATCATGTGGTCGCTGGGCAACGAATCCGGCTGCGGCCCGGCGCACGCGGCTGCGGCAGGCTGGGCCAAAGATTACGACCCGACCCGCCTGATCCATTACGAAGGAGCGCAGGGACAGCCGATGCACCCGCTTTACGTTCCGCTGAAACGGACTTCGGCCGCAGCCTTTACCAGCGTAATGGCGGCGGACAACCAGCCCGCCGCCGGGCAGGTCAAGAAGCCGCGAAACGGCGGCAACCCCACCGACCCGGCCTATGTCGATATCCTCAGCCGCATGTATCCGACCGCCGCGCAGCTCGAACAAATGGCCCTCAACCCGATGCTCGACCGCCCCGTGATGATGTGCGAATACGCCCATTCGATGGGCAACTCCACCGGCGGACTGAACGACTACTGGAAACTCATCCGGACACACGCCGGACTGCTGGGCGGACACATCTGGGACTGGGTGGAACAGGGACTGGTGAAAAAAGACGCGCAGGGACGCACCTACTGGGCCTACGGCGGCGATTTCGAACCGGCCGGAGAACATAACGACGCCGCTTTCTGCTGCAACGGCATCGTCAATCCCGACCGTACGCTGAAACCCGCCGCACTGGAGTGCAAATATGTCTTCCAGCCCGTCGAGTTCACGGCTTCGGACCTTGCGGCCGGAAAGATCGCAGTCCTCAACCGCAATTTCTTCGCCGGGACCGAACGCTATGACTTCACATGGGAAATCTCGACCGACAAGGGCGTGCTCCAGCACGGCAGTTTCGAGGTGCCGCCGACCGCCGCCGGCTGCCGCTCCGAAGCCGCGATCGCATTCCGGCCCTTCAAACCGGAACCCGGCGCCGAATACCTGCTCCGGGTGCAGGCCCGCGAAAAGCGCCGTACGCCGTACGCCGAAGCCGGATACGCAGCCGCCGAGGAGCAGTTTGCACTGCCCGTTTACAAAGAGCCGGTCCGGAGTGCGCCCAAAGGCAGGGCAAGCGTCGCGCAGGATGACGAGTTCATCGTGTTGAGCGCCGCCGGCTCCCGCACCGAGATCGACCGCCGCAGCGGGTACGTCGCCTCGCACTCGGTGCGCGGACGCAAACTGATAAGCGCCCCGCTGCGCCCCAACTTCTGGCGCGCCTCCACCGACAACGACTGGCGCGGCTGGCGCGTCGGGAAAATCGCAGGATGCTGGAAGGAGGCCCCCGAAAGATTGCAGACCGTCTCCGTACGAATCGACGAATCGGCGGGTTCGGTCACCGTCGAGAAGGCGATACCCGACAGCGTCCGGCTGACGCTGACCTATACCCTCGACGGCGCAGGAGCCTTGGCCGTGGATTACAAGCTCGACATTTCCGACCGGATGCCGGAGCCGCTGCGCGTCGGACTGCAAACCTGCGTTCCCAACACGCTGGAGCGAATCGCCTATTTCGGAAAAGGTCCGCAGGAAAACTATTCGGACCGCTGCGACGGCGCCTTTCTGGGACTTTACCGCAGCACGCCCGAAAAGTTCATGCACAGTTACATCACCCCTCAGGAAAACGGCAACCGCTGCGACGTCCGCTGGCTCTCGCTGACGGCTTCCGACGGCCGGGGCGTTCAGTTCGTCGGGGCCGAACCGCTGAGCGTATCGGTATGGAATTGCACGCAGGAGAGTCTGGACAAGGCGCGCCACAGCAACGAAGTCGAACCTTTGGCCGATGCTCTGACCGTCAATATCGACCGTACGCAGACCGGTGTCGGCGGCACGGACACTTGGAGTCTCAAGGCCCGGCCTTCGGATCAGTACCGGCTGCTGGAGAAACACTACGCCTGCCGGTTCACGATCATCCCCTGCAACGGCGAAGCCGAAACGATACGCAACGGCCGCAGCCTGTTCAGGAACCAATAAGTCCCTGCAATTTCCGCCGTCCAGACACGAGCGGCAGAAAGTCACCGAACATTCATTACGCCCGGCCGAAATTCGGCCGGGCGTAATGTCAATACCACCGGAGAACCGGCAAAAGTATCGGGTGTAAAAAAGATCAAAAATCGGCCGATTCGTACAATGTACGGATTTTTTGCTACCTTTGTTAAGTCACCTAACTCCGAAAGTCCCGTCCATCGATGAATCCCGTCCGCCCGCGGAACGGCGGCTGCGGTCTCCGGCTGCAAATTCCTGCCGCGCCCCTCATGCAATTCCCGCGTCCCTGCAACCGACAATGCAGGGCCGTCACTTATTTATCCTAACCTCAAAATCATGATGAAAAAATTCGCCCTTTGGAGCCTCGCGCTCCTGCTGACGTTCGCCGCCGCATGCAGCGACTACGACGACACCGAGCTGTGGAACAGCGTGAACGACATCAAAAAACGCGTCGAAGCGCTCGAAACCTCCGTCGCCAAACTCAACTCCGACGTTTCGGCCATGCAGACGCTGATCGAAAAACTCAACGAAAAGGTCTACGTCTCGAAGGTCGAGACCAACGCCGACGGCTCCTACACGATCTACTTCACCGATCCCGAAAACACCAAAATCACGATTACGAACGGAAAAGACGGCGCCACGGCGCCCGTAATCGGCGTTGCGAAGGATACGGACGAGATCTACTACTGGACCCTGACATCGGGAGGGGGAGAGCCTGAATGGCTGCTGGCCGACGGCAAAAAGATCCCCGTCACGGCCGCCGCCGTCGTGCCCCTGCTGAAGATCGACGACAAGGGATTCTGGATCATCAGCTGCGACAAGGGCGCGACGTGGGACTACATCACCGACGACAAGGACCAGCCGGTTTCGGCGCTGGGTCAGGGCGGCGTGAGCGACTCGTTCTTCAAGGAGGTGACGCAGGACGGCGCATACGCCTATTTCACGCTCATGGACGGCACGACGATCACCGTAGCCATGCGTTCGGATTTCTACCTGCTCGTCAAAATGGCCCCGGCGCTTGGCACCTACGCCTACGGCGAGACCAAAACCTATGAGACCGAAAGCGTGGGCGTGAACGACGTCGTGCTGACCAAGCCCACCGGCTGGGTCGTTTCGTACGCCGACGAGGTGCTTACGATCAAAGCCCCCGCCGAAGAGGCCGTCTGCGAAACGGAAGGCGAAATCGCCGTCATCTACTTCGGCGACAACGACCGCAGCTCGCTGGTAAAGATGAAGGTCAAGATCGACAAGGATTACACGGGCGTAACCGAAGGCGACAACTTCACGCTCGAAATCACCGAAGTCGGGGACACCCGCGTCAGGGCCGCCATCACGCCGAAAGATCCCGAAATGTCCTATTACGTCTATCCCTACGATCCGGCCAAGAGCGACGAGGCGTGTATCACCCAGCTCCAGAAGCGTTTCAAAGCCGACATCGCCGACGGACCGGAATATGTGGATTACTTCTTCAAAGGCACCAAAACCGACTACAGATACAGCGGCCTGACGCCCGGCGAGAGCTACGACCTCTCGGTGGTCGGTGTAAAATACGACCTGACGGCCAAGACGCTCGACATCGTCACGCCGCTCATGCGGGTTCCTTTCAGCACCAAAGCCCCCGAAATCATCAACACGGCCTATCTGATGACCCTCTCCGACATTTCGTGGTACGGGGCGAAGTGCGCCGTCCATCCTTCGGACGACCTGCCCTACTTCTGCACGTTCGTCAAGAAATCGACTTTCGACATGGCCTATGACGACGCCGATTTCGCACAGACCTACATCGACGACCGCTACCTCTGGCCCTATTACGGCGAGCTGAGCGACGGCATCCTGCTCTGGAGCGACTTCACCGCAACGGGCGACCTCGCATTCTCCTCGCCGGGATTCGTGCGGCGCGATCCGCTCTATATCTCGGAGGATATCTACCCGCTGGAATCCGACACCGATTATTACGCCGTGGCGTTCGGCTGCAACGAGAACGGCGAATTCTCGAACAGCCGCGTCTCGCGCAAGCTTTTCCATACCAAAGCCTTCACGCCGACCGAAGCGTGCACCTTCACCATCGACGTAACCGTCGACCAACAGGACCTCGCCATCAAGGTGATCCCGTCGGACAAAAACACGAGCTACATCACGTTCATCGACGAGCGCGACACCTACCGCGACAATTTCGCCACGCCGCGGCAATATCCGCCCTACGACCTCTACTGGCGCATGCAGGGACTGGAAGCGGGACAGACGATCGGGGACGACGACTGCTTCTACACGGGCGACGCGGCTTATAACGTCGTAAGCCTGAAAGCCGCATCGGCCTACATCGTCTTCGCCTACGGATGCTCCGCCGACGGCAGAATCACGACCGAGCCGGAGATCGTCGAGGTCCACACCAAAGGAACGGTGGACCAGCCCGACCTGAACTCGGCCGCCAAGCGCCGCCGCACGGTCAGCGCACGGCCCGCATACCGTGTGATCCGCTGACGGGGATTGCAGACATAAGGAAGCCGGACTTAAAAAAGTCCGGCTTCTTTCGTTCCGCTTTCTCTATTTCATAATCCGGCAGTCGAACAGCGGCCCGGCCACGGCGTCGTCGCGGATGGCGCGCAGCGTCACGGTCACCTGCTCTTTGCCTGCCGTCAGCTCCGCCGGAATCCGGTAGCTGCGCTCGACGTACTGCGGCCCCCAGTTATGGATGTTCTCGAAACCGACCTTCCGGCCGTCGATCTCGATGTCGAACGAGTGGTTGTAGAAGCGGTTGCCCCAATAGGTACAGTAGAGTGTGTTGGGCACGTCGGGGGCCACGGCCATGTCGAACGAGAACCAGCCGCCGAGCGTCTCGCGGTATTTGCGGCCTTCGAATTCATGGGGCGCGGTCTTCTCGCCCCGGAGATTGTGGTCGCGTTCGGGCTGCATCTCGCCGGGTGTAAACTGCGACACGGTGCGTTCGCGCAGCCACTCCTCGCGGTGCTCCCGCAGGCGCATGTCGGCGAGTTGTTCTTCCCACGTCGCCTCCGGAAAATGCTGGAAATAAACCATCATGCGGCGCCCGCCCACTTCGTAATAGGGAATCAGCTCCTTCTGCACGGGCTGCGCGGTCAGCGTTTCGAAACGCAGCCGCTTCTTATCGGTGCATTTCACCAACGCCGATACATCGGTCACGTCGTCGGCAACGATAACGGGAATCTCCTCTTTGTCTTCGAGCACGGAGCTGAGCACGACGGGACCGTAGAAATAAGCCCGCAGCGTGGAGTCGCCCGGAATCGGCTCCGAGTGAAGCGACTGGCGCAGCACGAAGCGCACCTCGTCCCCCGAACGCCACTTGCGGTTTACGGAGATATAGCTTCCCGGCTTGGCCTTCTGTTTCACCGGCCGGCCGTTTACCGTCAGTTCGTAACCCTCGGCCGCCCATTCGGGGTAACGCAGATTCAGCACGAACCGCTCCGCCCCGGACATTTCGACGCGCAGCCGCACCTCGTCCGAACAGGGAAAGTCGGTGAGCTGTTCGACCTTCACCCCGCGCGATTTCCAGTCGAGCGTCGAAGGGATATAAAGATTGACATACAGGTTTTCGCGCGCGTCGGTAAAGTAAATGAACTCGCCGTAACGGGCGTGATTCTCCATACCGGAGCCGACACAGCACCAGAACGAATCGAAGGGCAGGCAGAACCCCTTGCGGTGTCCCGACCCCATGGGCGACATATAGCATACCATTCCGTCGTCGGGATTCTGCGATGCGAGAATCTGGTTATACAGCGCCCGCTCGTAATAATCGGCCCGTCTGACCGTGGGATCGAGCTGATACAGGCGCTTGGTCAGCTTGAGCATGTTGTAGGTATTGCAGGTCTCGCAGGTGCCGTCCGAAAGCCGGTTGGCCAACATGCCCGGCGCGCCGAAATGCTCATATTCGCTGTTGCCGCCGATCGCATAGCTGTGGAATCCGACCACGCGGTGCCAGAAATAGTCGGCGATACGCCGGTAACGCTCATCCCCGGAACACTCGTACTCACGGACGGCGCCGACGATCTTAGGTATCTGCGTGTTGGCATGCCTGCCGGGCAGCGAATCCACCCCGGCGGCCAGCGGACGCAGAATCTCGCGGTGGTCGAAACGTCGTGCAAGCTCCAAGTATTTCCGCTCCCCGGTCAGAATATAGATGTCGGCCAGCGATTCGGTGATTCCGCCGTGTTCGCAGACGAGAATCCGGTCCATCTGTTCGTCCGAAAGCTTCGCCACCAGTCCGTCGAGCCAGTCGGCAAAGCGCACCAGCACGGTCAAAGCCTTGGCATTGGGCGTATAACGGCAGACATCGACCAGCCCGGCATACATTTTATGCAGGGTGTAGAACGGCACCCAGCCGCCGTTGAGATCGAATCCCTGCGAGCGGATATCGCCCCGCTCCAGCTCGGCGAAGAGCGCGCGGCTGCGTTCGAACCCGGCCAGCAGTCCTGTGCCCTCCTTCTCCTGACACTCGGCAAGGCCGTCGATCGAGTAATTGATCTTATCGAGCAGCGCCCGATCGCCGGTTGCGGCGTACATCATCGCGGCCGCCGACAGAAAATGCCCGAACCCGTGGCCCGAACATCCGGCGCTCTCCCAGCCGCCGTAGCGGGGTGCCTTGGGTTCGAGCCCCGCCTCGGAGCGGAATCCCGAAAGGTAACGGTCGGGGTCCATCGCATCGAGCCAGCGGCGGTCCATCTCCTGCGCATGCAGAAACGGACCGCCCGTAATGCGCACGTCGTTCAGCGGAACGGGATAACGCTGCGGCTGCACCGCCGCATGTCTCTCGCGGGTCCGGGGCACGGCCGCCGAAATCGAGACCGGACCGGTTCCCAGCACCACGGCCGCCAGCAGCATATTCAGGGGAAAAGATCGCCAATTCATATCAAGCAGTTTTTAGGATTAGAATTCGTCTCAAAGTTCCGCCTTTTTTGACAACCGATCTTCGGGAAAATTTGCAGATTATTGTGGTATTTTTATGCTTCCCGGCCCAAAATCCCCCGTCGCGGCGATACTGCCGGCGAACTGCCTTCCCGCGGCGACGCCACGCCGACTCAGGATGCCACGAGCCGACAACCGGGGCAGCCCGCCGAAGTCCGAACCCATCGGGAAGGCCCCACATAGGCCCGCCCCCCGGAAAGCCCTGAGCGGCACCCAGCGGAAAGCCCCTCCGCACCCGCAAGAAGCCGCAGGCGGCGGTCAGCGGCAGCTGAAGGCGACGCTTTGCCGCGCCCCGTGTTCGTCGATAACAGTCAGCCGGTGCGCGCCGGGAGCGGGACGGACGGATATCTTGTGTTCGAGGGTCGTCGCGCCGATATAATTGTCGTCGATATGCCAGTATAACACGGCGTTACGGTCGCGGTGTATGGCCGTGAAGACCAGACTCTGCGCCTCGCCTTCGAGCGACTTGGGCGCCACCAGCACGCGCCCCGGCTGGGGATAGACGATGTCGATCGGATTGCCGCCCGCCCCGCTGCCCGAAAGTCCCGGATGCAAAGGCGGCAGCGGACGGTAGTCGGGATGCTGCTTCCTGTAATACCACTCCTGCGCGGGCGGCAGGATAAACATCGGCATCCGGACGATCTGCGCCGGGTCGTAACAGTCCGCGGTCACCCGGTAGCGGAGGTCGCGGCTCAGATTCACGATCCGGTGGTAGGGACAGACTTCGCCGGCGGCAGCCGCGCGGGGAATCATCAGCGTATCGCGTTCGGGACATATGTGCGAAGCCAGACAGCCGCTCTGCCGGCAGACCACGGCCGCTTCCAGATCGCCGTGAGGCTCCGCGAACCACTCCCCGCCGGACAGCAGCCCGAATACGTCGAAGAGCAGCGGCGCGGCATACCCCACCCCGGTCATCAGCGGACGGCCTTCGCCCGAACAGTTGCCCACCCAGACGCCGACGGCATAGTCGGGCGTCGCCCCGACGGCCCACGCATCGCGGTTGCCGTAGCTGGTGCCCGTCTTCCAGCCGATCTTCTTCGACGAGGAGAAATACTGCCACTCGCCCTCCTCCTCAGGACGGGCCACATTGCTTATCGAATTGAACATAAGCCATATCGCACCCCTCGACAGCGGAATGTCGTCCGCGCTGACCGTCTTTACGGCCTCCGGATCGCAGTGCGGGATGCGGACCGGCCCGCCGTCGAGCTTGGCGGCCAGCATCGCATAGACCGACGTCAGGTCCCAGAGCGTGATCTCGGCGCCGCCCAGAATCAGCGAAAGGCCGTAATGGTCGGCGCTCCTGTCAATCGTACCGAATCCCAGATTCCGCACCAGCGACAGAAAATTCTCGCGCCCGTATTTGTCGAGCATCTTCACCGAAGGGACGTTCAGCGAACGTTCGATCACCCGGTTGGCAGGCACCGCACCGCTGAAGTCGTGGTTGAAGTTCTGAGGCGTAAAGTCCTTGTAATAAGTCGGAACGTCCGGAAACAGCATCGTGGGCAGGGCCGTCCCGTTGTCCAGCATCGCGGCGTAAAGCAGGGGTTTGAGCACGCTTCCGCTGCTGCGGGGCGCCCGGACGACATCGACGCTGGTGCCCTCACTCCGGTCCGCGGGATCGTAGACGTTTCCCACATAGGCCAGCACTTCGCCGCTCTTCACATCCATCACCACGACGGCGAGGTTATTTATCTTATTGCCCCTGTTGCGCCGGTTGTGCCGCAGCGCCAGCTCGTTGACCCTGCGCTGCAGGTCATAGTCGAGCGTCGAGCGGAGCGATCCCCCGCACATCCGCCCCAGCAGGTGCATCGCCTGCATCGGCATCGGTTCGGGAGCGTCGGGCAGCGGTTCCTGCCGGGCCAGAGCGCACGTCAGGGAGTCGATATGCCCGCCGCGCCATATCCGTTCCAGCAGGTCGTCCCGCTTGCGCCGCAGCCGCTCCCGGTTGCGCCTGATATGGATGAGCGCGGGCGAATTCGGCAGTACGGCGAGCATGGCGCTCTCGCCCCACGAGAGGCTGCCGGCGCTGCGGCCGAAATAGTACCATGCGGCGCTCTCCAACCCGATCACATTGCCGCCGAAGGGGGCGTGGGAGGCGTACAGGGCGAGTATCTCCTCCTTGCCGCATCTGAATTCCAGCCGGGTCGCCAGCACCGCCTCGACGATCTTTTCCCGGAAGGTCCTCGCTTTCCGGCCGCGGCTCAGGCGGATCGTCTGCATCGTAAGCGTGCTGGCGCCGCTGGCCACCCTTCCCGAAGCGAGGTTCTGCCGCACGGCGCGGCCGAGCGCCAGCGGATCGACCCCGAAATGGCGGTAGAAACGTTTGTCCTCGTAAGTAGTAATAGCGACACGGAATTTGTAAGGCACACTGTCCGTGGGGAAAAAGCGCCACTGTCCGTCGGAAGCGACCTTGGCCGACATCAGACGGCCGTCGCGGCTCCAGACGGTCGCGGAGAAAGGCTCGTCGAAAAGCGTCCGGGGCAGGCAGAAACAATCCCCCGCCGCAGCCGCGGCAAGGAGCGGCAGCAGCAGGAAATATATTGTTTTCCGCTTGAGCTTTTCAGTCATATTTTATGTATCTTTGACAAAGTTACCAAAAAAACCACTATGAAAGCAATCCGCTACGTATTGTTTGCAACGGCTCTCCTGCTCTTCGCCTCATGCGGCAGGCAGCCGTCCGATATCATCGAATCGTCGCCGAACGGGGTGACGGGCGTCAAAATGCCGATTCTCGTGACGTTCAAGGAGAACGTCGAACCGAAGGAGGACAGAATCCGGGAGGCCGTATCGATCTCGCCCTCCGTCGATTTCGACGTCTACCTTTCGGGAATGCGGATGCTGCGGATCATCCCCCGGTCGCCCCTGAAATACGACACCCGCTACAAGGTGACCATCGATGCCGCGAAACTCACCGGACGGCAGCTCAAAGGCGTCGCGGAATTCGAATTCGCCACGCCGAAACTGCGGTTCGCCTACAGCGACTACTGGCTGCAGCAAAGCGACGACATGACCTCCTACGTACTGGTCGGCGAGGTGGTCTCGTCCGATTACGCGGAGAGCGGCTACGTGGAGAAGAACCTCAAGATAAGCGGACTGAAGAATCCGGACGTCGCGTGGGTGCACTCCGCGAACGGCACCACGCACCAGTATACCGTCGGCAACATCGCCCCCGGCGAGGGAGCGGGTTACACGCTGACGCTCGATTTCGGCTACGGCGACAGCAAGACCCTGACTGTCGAAGTGCCCAAGAAGGACGAGTATGTGGTGCTGGACCACAGCGTCGCGGCGGAACCGCTCGCGGTGGTGGTGACCTTCTCCGAACCGCTCCAACAGAGCCAGAACCTGAAGGACCTGATCCGCTTCGACACGAAATTCCGCACCTCGGTCGACAAGAACCGGCTCTACATCTATCCCGAATCGCACGTCACGGGAAATTTCGACATCGAAATAAGCCGGAACGTGCTCAGCAAGAGCGGGCAGCGGCTCAGGGAGAGCTATACGTTCACGGCCAACCTGCCGTCGCGGGTGCCGGCGATCCGCTTCGCGGGCAAAGGCTCCGTCCTGCCCTCGTCGAACGACATGTCCCTGCTGTTCGAATCGGTGAACTACCGCAAGGCGCGGGTCCGCGTGCGGAAAATATTCGCCAACAACCTGCTGCAGTTCTTCCAGCAGAACTACTACGGCGGCGACTACTATTCGGATATGGACTACGTGTCGCGCATCGTCCGCGATACGACCGTCGATCTCTCGGCCAAGGCATCGACCAAGCTCGACCTCTCCAACACCTATTCGCTGGATCTCAGCCGCCTGATAACCGACGGCCGGAAGTCGATGTACCTGCTGGAGATCAAGGGCGTCGAACCGCTGGTTCCCACCGACGAGTATGATTACGACTACTATTTCGGAGATTACCGGACTTACCGGGAGCGGTCGAAACTGGTTCTGCAGTCCGACATCGGCATCATCTGCAAAAGCAGCGGCGAAGAGGAGTACGTCGTCTACACCACCGATCTGCTGTCAGCCCGGCCCAAAGGAGGCTGCAAGGTACGGGCTTATGACAAGCAGAACCAGACCTTGGCGGAAGCGTCCACCGATTCCGAAGGCCGCGCCGTGCTGAAATGCAGGGAGGAACCCTCCATCGTAGCGGCCGAAGCCGACGGACAGCTCGCCTTCGTCAAGGTGGAGCGGGGCGCGGCGCTGTCACTGAGCAATTTCGACGTCGGGGGCACCACCAACCCCAAAGGCACGAAAGGTTTTCTGTTCGGCGAGCGCGGCGTATGGCGGCCCGGAGACGACATTTTCCTCACTTTCATCGTCACGTCCGACAATCCGCTGCCGGAAAACCATCCGGCGTCCGTGGAGTTCTTCAACCCCAACGGGCAGCTGGTGCAGACGCTGGTCAGCAACGGCTCCTCGGACGGCATCTACACGTTCAAACTCGGAACGACGCCGGCGGCGCCTACCGGACAGTGGCTGGCGCGCGTAAGTCTGGGCGGCGCGGTATTCGAAAAAGCGATCCGCGTGGACGCCATCAAGCCCAACCGGATGAAAATCGACATGCGGCTCGGTGACGGCAGGCGGATCGACGCCCGAAAGTTCACGGGCAGCCTGACGGCCAAATGGCTGCACGGCGCTCCGGCGGACGGCGCAAAAGTGACGCTTCAGGCGCAGCTCAGGCAGATTCCGACGCGTTTCAAGGGTTATGAGAAGTACTCGTTCGACGACGCGACGAAATATTTCGAAACCGAGGAGCGGGAGATCGTCTCCGGCACCACGGACCAGCAGGGAACGCTGCAGCTGACGACCGACGGACTCGCTTCGCTGGAGGGACTCAGCCCCGGCATGCTGAGCGGCAAATTCACGGTGAAGGTCTTCGAAAAGAGCGGCGATTTCAGCGTCGATCAGCAGATCATCCCCGTGTCGCCCTACGACGCCTATTTCGGAATCGGAGTGACGCCCCAGACGAGCGACTGGGGCGACGAATACCTCGACAGCAAAAAAGAACACCTGCTGCGCATCGTCATGCTCGATGCGCAGGGACGTCCCCTGCCCGGCAGGGAGGAGGTGCTCGTCTCGGTCTACAAGATCACCTCCTACTGGTGGTGGGACGCCGCGTCGGACTCGCAGGCCCGTTATGCGAAAAATGCGCTCAACACCTGCTACAAGACATTGCAGACGACCCTGACCGACGGCGCGGGGCAGGTCGCGATGCGCTGGAGCGCAGGCGATTACGGCTATTATATGATCCGCGTGACCGGTTCGGGCCATGAACACGCTGCGACTCAGGTCGTTTGCGTATCGTCCTCCGACTGGCGGGGCGACGTCTCCTCGGTGACGGACGCAGCCACCCGACTCGCCGTGACCAAGGACAAGGAGAAATATGCGCCGGGCGACAAGGCGAAGATCACGATCCCCTCTTCGCCGGGAGCGCGGGCGCTGGTGAGCGTCGAGAGCGGCAGCGTCGTACGGGAAAGTTTCTGGATCGACTGCGCCGACAAACAGACCGCGTTCGAGATACCGATCAAAGCGGGAATGGCTCCCAACGTCTACGCCTCGGTGACGCTCGTCCAGCCCCATAACCATACGCACAACGACGCACCGATAAGGTTGTTCGGCGTGGTCCGCCTCAACGTCGAAGACGCCGCCATGAAACTTACTCCGGTGATCGACATGCCCGAAACGGTCAGACCGGAGTCGGAAATCACGGTAAAGGTCCGGGAAAAGGACGGCAAGAAGATGAGCTATGTGCTGGCGCTGGTGGACGAGGGCCTGCTGGGGCTGACGCGCTTCAAGACGCCGAACCCCTACCTCCATTTCAACGCCACGGAGGCGCTGGGCGTACGGACGTGGGACATGTTCGACCACGTGATCGGCGCCTACGGCGGCAGGATCGAACAGTTGTTCGCCATCGGCGGCGACGCGGAGCAGCAGCAGAACACCGGCGCACTGAAGGCGCAACGGTTCAAACCCGTCGTGCGGTTCCTCGAAGCGCAGAAGCTGGGCGCAGGCAAAACCAACACCCACAAAATCGCGCTGCCGCCCTATTTCGGGTCGGTGCGCGTGATGGTCGTGGCTTCGAACGGACGGGCTTCCGGCGCCGCGGAGAAGGTCGCCGAAGTGAAAAAACCGCTGCTGGTGCAGGCCACCCTGCCGCGCGTGGTCTCCACGGACGAAGAGGTGGAGCTGCCGGTGACGGTTTTCGCCCTCGAAAAGGGAGTCGGCAAGATCGACCTGAAAGTCTCCGCGAACGAACTCTTCACGGCCGTCGGACCGCGCAGCAAAACGATCGCCCTCAGTCAAAGCGGCGAGGAGGTCGTAACGTTCCGGCTGAAAGTCAACAAGGAGACGGGCGTCGGAAAGGTTCGGGTCACGGCGACCTCCTCCGGCGACAGCTCCGTCTCGGAGATCGAGCTGGACGTACGCGAACCCAACCCCTATGTAACGACGTCGGAGGATTACATGCTGGAGCCGGGCAAAACGATCGCCCTCAGGCCCCTGAAGGATACCGGAAACGCGAAGCTCGAACTCTCGTCGATCCCGTCCGCAGACCTCACGCGCCGCATGGAATATCTGGTGAGGTACCCCCACGGCTGCATCGAGCAGATCACCTCCGGCGCATTCCCGCAGCTCTACCTGCCCGCCGTCATGGAGTGCGACGTCCGGACGCTTCAGGACATCGACCGCAACGTCAAGAGCGTATTGTCGCGTCTGGGCGGTTACCAGCTCTACAACGGATCGTTCGCCTACTGGAGCGGAGGTTCGAACAGCTCCGAGTGGGGAACGGCCTATGCGGCCCACTTCCTGACCGAAGCCGCGAAATACGGCTACGCCATCGACCGCCCGATGCTCGACCGCGCGCTCAAATACCTGCGCGGCAACGAAGCGGACAGCTTCCTGACGCAGGCTTACGCCCAGTACGTTCTGGCGCTCAACAACATGGCTGACCGGGGCGCCATGAACCGGCTGAGGGAGAAAGCCGCCGACCTGAAGAACGACGTCAAATGGATGCTGGCGGCAGCCTATGCGCTGGACGGCAACCGGAAGGTAGCCGAAGAGCTGACCGCGCAGGGCGGAAGCGGCCAGACCGGCAAGGTCGATCCGTACGACGACACCTACAACAGCAGCGAACGCCAGATGGCCGTGGTGCTCATGACGCAGACGCTGCTCGGCAAGCGGGAAGAGGCGTTCCGCACAGCCCTGAAGATGTCCGACATCCTCAAGAAGGAGAAGTGGCTGAGCACGCAGTCTACGGCGTGGATGCTCAGCACCCTCTCCAACTTCATCGTGTCGGGCCAGACCGGCATCGACGCCAAGGCGGGCAAAGAGAGCATCCGAACCGACAAATCCTTCGTCAGCATGCCGCTGACCGAAGAGACCGGGGTGACGAACAACGGCAAGGAGAGTCTGTACGCCGTCGTCAGCCAACGTTACAACCCCGCCAAGGGCGAAGAGACGGAGGCGGCCGACAACATCCGCATCGCCGTCCGGTATACGGACATGGACGGCAAGGCCGTAGACCCCAAGTCGATCCGCGCTTCGACGGATTTCTACGCCGTGGTGACCGTCTCGAACATCAGCGGCTATGAGAAATACACCAATCTGGCGCTGACACATATCGTTCCGGCGGGCTGGGAGATCACTTCGGAGCGGGACCTCACGTCGGTCACCTATCAGGACATCCGCGACGACCGGGTGCTGAGCTACTTCGACCTGAAACGGGGCGAAAGCAAGGAGATACCGGTCAAGCTGACGGCGACATACAAGGGCCGCTACTACCTGCCGTCGATCTACTGCGAAGCCATGTACGACAACTCGGTCCGCGCGCTCAAAAAGGGCGAATGGATCGAGGTGGTCGAATAGGCCAGAGCCTGCCGGCAGGTCTCGACCGGCAAAGCTTTCCGCCGGACAGACGGGAAGCGGCAAAAGGAAGCATCCCCGGATTTCAGACAAATCCCCGCAACCTGCATGGGTTGCGGGGATTGCCGTATCTTCAAAGGACACGCTGTTTCCGGGAAAGACCGCCGCAGGCAGACATCGCGCACAGGCGGAACGGACCGCTATTTTTTCGTACAGAGCGTGACGAGCAGCGAGGCGGACGAAAGCAGGATTCCCGCCGCGACGACTCCCGTCCAGCCGTAAAGCGACCATGCGGCTCCCGACAGCAGCGTGCCGAGCGAACCTCCCGCGAAGTAGGTGCTCATAAAAATCGTGTTGATCCGGTTCGAAGCCGAGGGATCGAGTTCGAACAGAGTGGCCTGATTGCTGAGCTGGATGCACTGCATACCGATATCGACAACGACGATTCCGGCGACAAGCGCCGCATAGGAATCCGCACCGAAGAAGAACAGCAGCCATGCGAGGATCTGCAGGCCGACGCCGATATAGTTGAACCTGCGCACGCCGACGCGCCAGATGTACTTCCCGGCAAAGGTCGCCGTCAGAGCGCCCGCGATTCCGCAGAGGCCGAGCATGCCGACGACGTTGCTGCCGGCATAAAACGGCGCCTGCGCCATCTTGAAGGCGAGCGACGCCCAGAAACACAAAAAGGAGCCGAAAGCCAGCGCGGCGCGCACGGAATAAAGCCGCAGCGTCGGATAGCGCCGGACGATCGTAAGAAGCGACTTCATCAGGGCGGCATAGGTTCCCCGGAAGTTGGGTCGCGCATCGGGCAGTACATACAGCACGACGGCCGCCGAAACGACCATGAGTCCGGCGGCGGCGAAATACATTTCGCGCCAGCCGAAAAGCTCGCCGACAACGCCGCTGACCACGCGCGAAGCGAGGATTCCGGTCAGCAGGCCAGAAAGGACGATCCCGACATTGCGGTTTTTATATTCCGGACGCGAATACTGCGCCGCCAGCGGAATGAAGATCTGCGGAATGACCGAGCAGACGCCCGTCACCAGCGAAAACCCGTGAATCACACGGATATCGGAAGCCGTGGCGATCGCCAGCAGCGAAACGGCCAGCAGCAGGAAGTTGACCAGTACGATGCGCCTGCGGCTGAAAAGATCGGCGAGGGGTATGATGAACAGCAGCCCCAGCGCATAACCCAGCTGCGAAAAGAGGGCGACGTGGTTGGCGGCGAGCGTAGTGGTGCCCAGATCCTGCCGGAGCATGTCGAGCAGCGGCTGATTGTAGTACAGATTGGCGACCGACACGCCGGCGATGACGGCCAGCGTGCATAACAAACCGTTCGAAAGCCCGGCGCCCTCCTTCAACATCGCCTTCATCGGCGGCGCGGTTTTTCGGTTCCCGACTTTCGCCCCTGCCTGCGATCCGGGTTGCGTTTCGGCCTGCGGCTTGAGTTGCGGCTTGGGTTGGGGTCTGAGTTGGGGCCGGCTGACAATGCGGCGGAGGATGCGGAGGACGACGAGGAAGCCAAAGACGATACCGCGGCAGACGAGGCGGATGCCGAAGGCATTGCGGATGCGGAGGATGACAAAGAGGCAGAGGGCGTTGCGGAAGATAATGCGGAGGAAGTCCGGTCCGCAGATTCTACACCGGATGCAGGCTTCGTTCCGGTCAGAGATTTCGTTTTGGCCACGAGCTTTGTTCCGGCCACGGGTTTCTTTCCGGTCAGAGATTTCGTTCCGGTCACGGGCTTTGTTCCGGCCACGGATTTCGACGTTTTCGGCCGCGGCTTTTTCCGCACCGACCAGCCGAAATGGCCGAGCGCTTCGCCCAGCGCGAAATATTCGCCGTGGGAGTAGACGATCGGGCAGGCCCGTTCGAGGCAGAAACGGCCCGTAGCAGGGTCGATATAATCGGCATCGACCTGCACGGCGACCACCTCGGCCAGAAACATGTCGTGCGTACCCAGCTCAAGCACCTGCCGCACGCGACACTCGATGCTCACGGGAGACTCTTCGACGATCGGTGCGGCGACCTTGAGCGCCTTGCCGGGCGTAAGGCCCATTTCGCGGAATTTGTCGTAATCGCGGCCCGAACGCACGCCGCACCAGTCTGCGGCGCGGGCCAAACCGCGGGTCGTGAGGTTGATGACGAACTCGCCGGTGCGACGGATAATCCCGTAGGAGTGGCGTTCGGGCCGCACCGAGACGTAGCACATCGGCGGATCGGTGCAGACCGTCCCCGTCCACGCCACGGTCAGCAGGTTATACTCGCCGGGCGTCGCGCCGCAGCTCACCAGCACCGCCGGCAGCGGATAGATGAGCGTTCCGGGTTTCCAGCTCTCTTTCATCGGCCCGACTATTTGTCCCGAAAGAAGAAGTTGCGGAAAAATACGATCTGGTAGTCGATCGAATTGCCCCAATACTCGTTGTTGTGACGGCCGGGACGCACATAGAAGTCGTGCATGATGCCGCGGCGCAGCAGCTCGGCATGGAAGTCGTTGTTCACCCCGAAAAAGAAATCGTCGTAACCGCAGTCGATAACGATCGCCAGATCGCCGTCGGCGATACGCGGGATCAGGTTGATCGGCGTAGCCGCCTCCCAAGCTTCGGGATGCTCGGCCTGCGTGCCCAGCAGCTGCGGAATCTCCCAGTTTTCGGGGAACGGGCGGATATCCAGCCCGCCGCTCGTACTGCCGACGGCCCCGAACAGCTCCTTATGCCTGATCGCCAGCGACACGGCGCCGAAGCCGCCCATGCTGAGGCCCGTGATCGCGCGTCCGCTGCGGTCGCGCGAAACGGGATAACGTTCCTCGACGGCCGGAAGCAGTTCCCGCGTCATGAAAGTCTCGTAAAGGCTCTTCGCCCGCACCTTGCTGTCGAGGTACCAGCTCGTCGCGCCGTCGGGACAGACGAAGACGATTCCTTCGCGGTCGGCGATGGCAGGCAGCGACGGTTTGATCCGGAGCCACGTCGTCTGATTGCCGCCGTAACCGTGGAGCAGGTAGACCGTCGGGCAGGGATTCGCAGGCGAAGCTCCGTCGGGCAGAATCACGATCACGGGAATGTCGCGGTCCATGGAAGCGCTGCGCACCGCAAGCGTATCGACCGCAGCGGCGGTGGCAAACTGCGCCGTCAGCCACGCCAGCAGAAAGGCTAAAATGAAGATTCGTTTCATGGCATACTATTTATGAATACGCAAAAATACGAAAAAACCGTATCTTTGCCGCATGCTGACGGAATTCATCCGATATCTCTCCGCCGAGCGGCGCTACTCGCCGCTCACGGTCCGCAACTACAAGCACGACGTGGAGCAGTTCCTCGCGTGGCTGGACTGCGACGAGTCGCGGTTCGACCCGCGGTCGGTCACGACCGAGCAGATCCGCGAATGGATCATTTTCCGCACGGAGGAGGGAAAGCTCAGCGCCGGGTCGATGAACCGCGAAGTGGCTTCGCTCCGGGCCTTTTTCCGGTGGCTGCACCGCACGGGAGCTGTCGAAAAGGATATTTTCCGCATGATTTCGACGCTCAAAACCTCACGCCGCCTGCCGGCATTCGTTCCCGAAAGCCGCATGACGACCATCGTCAGCGAATGCGGACCGGACAGCGAGGATTTCCTGACCGAGCGCAACTCGCTCATCATCCTGATGTTTTACGCCTGCGGACTGCGTCTGGCCGAGCTGGTCGGCATCGACCGCAGCGACTTTTCGGCCGACTACACCTCGCTGCGGGTCCGGGGCAAGGGAGACAAACAGCGCATGGTCCCGATTCTCGAATTCCTGCGCGAAAAGATTTTGCACTACCTCGGCCTAATAGAGAGGCAAAATATTTGCATTTCTTCGGAAAAAGCACTATTTTTAACACATAAAGGGAAGCGCATATCCCGGAGCGTCGTCTACCGCACGGTGCAGGAAGAACTCACCCGCGCGGGAGTACAGGGCAAGAAAAGCCCCCATGTGCTGCGGCATACGTTCGCCACGCACCTGCTGAACGGCGGAGCCGACATGCGCGAGATTCAGGAGCTTTTGGGCCACGCCTCGCTGCAGGCCACGCAGGTCTACACGCACAACAGCATCGCCCGGCTTCGGGAAATATACGCAAAAGCCCATCCCCGCGAAAAGGGAGGGAAGTGATTAACTTTTATAAACTGCAAGGCTATGAACGTACAGATTCAATCCGTGAAATTCGACGCAGACAAACGGCTGATCGAATTCGTAGAGCACAAAATGGAAAAGCTCGACCGCTTCGCAGAGCGTTCGACCGGTGCCGAGGTCATTCTGAAACTCGATAAAGACCATGAAAAAGGAAACAAGATCGCAACGATCACGCTCCATATGCCGGGCGAGGACCTCGTGGCCTGCCACCAGTCCAAAGCCTTCGAGGAGTCGGTGGACGAAGCGATCGACGCCCTTAAGCGTCAGATAGACAAATTCAAGAGCAAATCGGAAAAGTAAACCCACCAACCAATCAAATAACCTTTAACTTCAATGCCGCAGCGGCCGCCCCGAAAAGGACGGCCGCTGCATTTGAAAACATCCGGCACATGGCGACCGCGGGAAGCGGCAAACACCCGGCACGCGAAACTATCCGGAAGCCGAGAACACGCGGCCGTTGGGAACACACGGAATCGGGAAGCACACGTCATCCGAGAACCGTTGAAAGCGGGAAAAAACCGGCACGCGAAAACGCCCGGAGGCTGAAACCGCGCGGAATTCCGGCGAATGACTCCGCCCCAGCGCGGAGCCGCACACAAAAAAAAGCGACCGGAAACCGATCGCTTAGTAGTGGATAGGGGATTCGAACCCCTATGTCGTGCGTGAGAGGCACGTATCCTAACCCTTAGATGAATCCACCGTGTGAGTTTTGTGGTGCAAAGATAACGCCTTCTTTTAAAACTGCAAAATTTTCCTGCAAATTCTACGATTTTTTTTTGGAAAACCCCGCATATAGCCGCATTTTCCGTATCTTTACGATAAATACAAAACATGTCCAGACCATGAAATACATCAAAACCGCCATACTGATCGCAGGCATGGCTGCGGCGACGGCAGCCTGCACGCGGAAGCCCGTCGCTCCCCAATTCGGCATGCTGTCCATCGACACCCTCATCGGCACGCCCGCAAACGGATGCAAGATCGAATACCGTTTCGCCACGATCGCCAACGCAGAGAAATCCCCCGCCCTGCGCTCCATCGAAGCCGCCAACGCAGGCTATTTCTTCGAACTGGAAGAGTTCGGCGGCACGGCGCGTCAGGCGGCCGATTCCGCCCTCCGCCAGATCGCCGCGGAGCTTGCATTTCCGCAGAGCGCCCCGCAGATGACGGAGCCTTACGAAATCTCGGCCGAAGCCGAGGCAGCCGTCACGGACTCGCTCGTCACCTACATCATCAGCCGGTGGAGCTACACGGGAGGGGCGCACGGCATGTACGCCACGGAGTGCCATACCTATTCGCTGGCCGGAGGGTACGAACTCTCCACGGCGGACCTCTTCTCCGAACGGCAGCTGCTCGGCATGGAGGCCCTGCTGCGCAGGAAACTCTGCGAGCAATACGAAGCCGCCAACGACGACGAGCTGGCCGAACGGGGATTTTTCCCGGAATACATCTCCCTGACGGAGAATTTTCGGATTACGCCCGAAGGGATCACCTTCTACTACAATCCTTACGACATCGGATGCTATGCGCTGGGAGCCGTCGACGTGACGATGAGCCGCGAAGAGCTGGAGAATCTGTAACATCCTCCGAAAAAGAGACGGCCGCAGGGCCGTAAAATGAAAAAAGGCCGGAGTCTCACGACTCAGACCTTTTTTTTGGCGGGGAACCACCCCCTCCAAAAACGAGGTTTAATCGGAGGTATTCGACTCTCGGACGAGCACCGCCCTTCAAGTCTTAGTAACGGAATCTCCGTTACAACCTACCGATTTCCTCAACCAACCTAAAACTACTAACCTAAATGAACCTTAAAACTTCACTGCAAAGATACGGGGCGTTTTTGAATTACGCAAATATTTTATGAATATTTTAAATATATTTAACAATTTGGTAACATTGGCGGCGAAAAAGCGCTGAAAAAGCCCCTCAGGGCGGGTTCGGAGAGAATCCCGGCGCCTGCCGTCCCACAAAAACAGCGTAGGAAAAAGTTGCAGGAACGACGGCCTGCAAACAAAAAAAGCCACGGGAGAAAAAAACACGGGAGAAAAAAAGGCGGCAGCAAAGAAAAAAGCGACGGCGGATAAAAAGGCGACGGACAAACCGACCTAAGAAAAAAGCGGCGGCGAAAAAAGGCAACAGACTAACCGACCGAAAAAAACCGGGGGCGAAAAAAAGGCGACAGACTAACCGACCGAAAAAAACCGGCGGCGAAAAAAAGGCGACAGACTAACCGACCGAAAAAAACCGGCGGTTCGGAAACGGGCACAAAAAAAAAGGAAACACGGAATCGGACTGCTGTCCGGGTTCCAGAGTTTCCTCACCAACCTAAAACTACTAACCTAAATGAACCTTAAAACTTCACTGCAAAGATAAGGCGGAAAAAGATTCCGTGCAAGTTTTTATTAAAATATTTTTATAATTTTTTCATATTTTTTAATAAAATTTGTCGTACAAATACAGTAAAATATTGATTCTAAATCATATAACTAATCCGGAAAAATATTTGCAACTCGCAATATTTTTTTCCGCTCTCCATGCAGTATTTGCCGCAAACGCGCGTTTATACATAGTGACTCCCTATATTGAAGGGCCGTCGCCGATGGAAGACGGGAATAAATCACTACCTTTGCGCAATGAACAAAGCGGTAGGCATTATACAACATACCGGAAACCGGAACAACGGAACGAAGGCACAACGGCAAAGATATTGCGTCGTGCCGTATGCGGCCGTACCGGTAAGGCATCCTAAAAACATGTTACTGTAATGACTGTATCGTTGATCATCTCCACTTACAATTGGCCCAGAGCCCTCTATCTGTGCCTCGACAGCGTAATGCAGCAGACTGTCATGCCTTCGGAAATCATCATCGCCGACGACGGTTCGGGCATCGCCACACGCGACGTAGTCCGCCACTTCGAAGCGGTTTCGCCCGTACCGGTACGCCATATCTGGCACGAGGACGACGGATTCCGGCTGGCGGAAATCCGCAACAAGGCCATTGCGGCCAGCCGCGGAGAATACGTCATCCAGATCGACGGCGACCTGATCCTGCAGCGTCATTTCATTCAGGACCACATGATTTTCGCGCAGCCCGGCTGCTTCGTCACCGGATCGCGCGGCATCATTACCGAGATGCTCACCAATCAGGTGCTGCGGGGCGAGATCACCTCGCTGACCCCGCTGATGAAGGGCGTCCGCAACAGCAACAACGTCGTCCGGATTCCGCTGATGGCCTATCTCTACCGGACGCTGGGTCCCTCCCGCTTCGTCAAGGGGTGCAACATGGCCTTCTGGCGCAGCGACCTGATCCGCGTAAACGGTTACGACGAAGAGTTCCGGGGCTGGGGCGGAGAAGATTCGGAACTGGCAACCCGGCTCAACAACAGCGGCGTGAGACAGCGGTGCATGAAATTCCGCGGCATCGTCTTCCACCTCTACCACGGCAAATGCGACCGCGACCGGCAGTCAGCCAACGAGGAACGCTACAAACAAAGTCTCTCCGAACACCGCACCCGCTGCCGGTGCGGACTCGACCGGCACCTGCCCGCATCGGAGCGGATCGTATATACCAACACCGAGACTGCCGTCCCCGCAGGCGCAGGCAGCTGACCGAATTCCGACAATTTTCAGATTCCATATGCTTGTTTCAGTCATCACCCCCGTCTACAATACAGAGAAATACCTCGATGAATGCATCGGAAGCATTCTCTCGCAGAGCATGACCGATTTCGAGCTGCTGCTCATCGACGACGGATCGACCGACGGTTCGGGCGCAATCTGCGACCGTTACGCTGAAAAGGACAAACGCATCCGCGTATTCCATATCCCCAACGGCGGCGTCAGCGCGGCCCGAAATCTCGGACTGGACAACGCACGGGGCGAATTCGTGGTCTTCGTGGACTCCGACGACCGGGTCACTCCGGACCACCTCCAACAACTCGCCGACAGCAATATCGGAGAGGACGGAGTCGCCTTCACGAACCTGTTCGAAGAGCGTCCCGCAAGCGGCAGGCACCCCAACGGACACACCCGGATTTATGCGATACCGGATTGCCGGGTCACGGGTGGCCGGGATGCCTGCATGCCCGTACTGGCGCAGCTGCTGCGCAGACACTGCCTCGGCTGGACCTGCAACAAAATGTTCTCGCGCGCCACGATCGAACGGCACGGCCTGCGCTTCGACCGCAGCATCCGATACGCCGAAGACGAGATATTCACGGCCCAGTACTGCGCCCATATCACCCACCTCGTCAGCAACAGCAACCCCACATACCATTACCGGTACGTCCCCACGAGTCTGCTGCGCGGAAAGATAGACCCGATGATGCTGATGCGCATACGCCGCTACATCCACGAACAGTACAAGTCGCTGGGCTACTGCGACGAGATACTCTACCTCACGACCCGGACGCAGTTTTCGCGCCTGCGCCGCGAACTGCGCAGGACCAAAGGCTGGAACGCAGAGCTGGCCAACGAGTTGGCGCAGGGCATACTGGACAACTGGAAGTTCTACCGCGCCTACGTCCGTTCGGAATTCCGCAAGGGATTCTACGACACGAAAGCCCTGTGGATCGCCCGGCTGAGCTGCATGATAAACTCCCGGCTATGGGTCAAGCTGGTCATCAAGGGACTGCACATATAACATATACAAACGGCAAACGCCGCATCCGAGGGATGCGGCGTTTCGTTTTTCGCACGCAATCAGCGGCGGAACATCTCCAGCAGCGGATAATAGCGCATCTGACGGCGAAGCTTCCACTTCCGGATCAGATTCAGGGGCTTGCGCTTCAGTCCCGCATGGCCGCGGGCGATATAGTCGTCGACGGCATCCAGCACGCGCGCCGAACAGCGGCAGTCGCGGTGCGGCTCATGGTGCATCGTATAGGCGCGAATCTCGCGCATCAGCTCTTCGGGCCGGGAGAGCGCCCGCTCCAGCGCCGGACCGACCTTTTCGGGACGGTCCACGTCGATCAGATGGGGGCCGGGATGCGAATTGCGGAAGGTGACGACGGGTTTGTCGAGGAACATGAACTCCAGAATGATCGACGAACTGTCACACAACATCGCGTCGGCTCGCTGCAGGAGCGGCATCTTATCGGGTCCCTCGAAAAAGGTCACGTTGTCGTTTTCGGCGGCGATGCGCTTGTATCCGGCAATGATATCGGGATCGGTCAGCTTCGGATGGAAAGTGATGATCCAGTCCCACGGTTTGGTTTTGGCCAGCAGCTCGATCTCCTTCATCAGATGGGGCGCAGAACATACATTGCGCGTAAAGGTCGGCGGATAGAGAATGACGGGCCGGTCGTTGCGGGGCCTGAGCTGCGTTTCGGGTGAAAAATAGGTGTCGGCTTTGGGCCAGCCGGTCTCGTAGACCCGGAAAAACCCGTATTGCCGCTCCAGCTCCTTGAAATAAGGCGTACTGCTGGGACCTTGCGTGCAGTAGATGTCGAACCAGCCGCGCACGGTGAAATGGTCGTCGACCGCCTCGATGCGTTTCTGAATGGCATAACCGTGGAAAAGCGCCACCTTCACGCCCGGAAAGAAATCCGGAATGTAGTTGCCCGGCGCGAAAACCGCGACGGGATTGTAATCGACGGCTTCGCGGATCGTTTTCAGATGCACTTCGCCCTCCTCCAGCGCAACCGGACAATCCGCTTCGATAAACCACGCCGCAGAATCGCCGCGACGGCGGATTTCATGCTCCAGCGGCCGCAGGATCGAGTAGGCATAAGGCAGAGTAACGAACAAAAGGTACTTTTTAGGTTCCATCGGTCATATGGTTTTTAGATATCCTCAAGCTATGTAATTCTTCACCGCTTCGGCAATCCGCTCGCCGTCGAGAGCCGCCGAGATGATGCCGCCGGCATATCCGGCGCCTTCACCCGCCGGGAAAAGCCCGGCCGTTTCGGGGTGCATCAGCGTCGCAGGATCGCGCGGAATGCGCACGGGCGAAGAGGTCCGCGACTCCACGCCGACCACGACGGCTTCGTTGGTGACGAAGCCGCGCATCCGGCGGCCGAAGGTCGCAAGTCCCTGCCGCAGTCCCTGCGCGATGAATCCGGGCATCCACCGGTCGAGCCGCGAAGGGACGATCCCCGGAATATAGGAAGTTCTGGCAAGCGACGCGCTCGCACGCCCCGCGACGAAATCGGCGACGCGCTGCGCCGGAGCGATCTGACGGTCACCGCCGTGCCGCCGCGCCAGCTCCTCGAACTGCTGCTGGAATTTCAGCCCGGCCAGCTCGCCCCATTCGGCGCGCAGGTGTTCGAAATCCGCCGGCCGCACTTCGGTCACCAGCCCCGAATTGGCATAGGGCGACGTGCGGCCGCTGGGCGACATGCCGTTTACCACCGACTGGGCGGCATCGGTCATGGCGGGGACGATGAATCCGCCGGGGCACATGCAGAACGAATAGACGCCGCGGCCGTTCTCCTGACTCACGAGCGAATAGGCCGCCGCAGGAAGGTATTCGCCGCGGGTTTCGCAATGATACTGGATCGAGTCGATCAGCGCCTGCGGATGTTCGATACGCACACCCATGGCGAAAGCCTTGGCTTCAAGGCGCACGCCTTTCCGGTGCAACAGTTCGTAAATATCACGGGCCGAATGTCCCGTAGCCAGCACCACGGCCGCACCTTCGACGAGCGTCGCGCCACACCATACGCCCCGCACCCGGCCGCCTTTGATTTCGAGGTCCGTCACCCGGCTGTTGAAAACGAACCCGCCGCCGGCATCGAGGATCGTCTGCCGGATGCGCTGCATGATACGCGGCAGTTTGTCGGTGCCGATATGCGGATGGGCCTCGTAAAGGATTTCGGGCGTCGCGCCGTGGAAGACAAGCGTCTGCAGCGCCTTGTTATAGTCGCCGCGCTTCTTGCTGCGCGTAAAGAGCTTCCCGTCGGAGAAGGTCCCCGCGCCGCCCTCGCCGAAAGCGTAGTTCGAATCGGGATCAACATCGCCGTTGCGGTTGATCTGCGCGATATCGACCTTGCGGGCCGAGACGTCGCGGCCCCGTTCCAGAATTACGGGCCGCAGGCCCAGCTCGATCAGCCGCAAAGCGGCGAAAAGCCCAGCCGGACCCGACCCGACGATCACCACTTCGGTCCTCCCCGCGACCGACGGATAGTCGAAATGCACGGGCGCAGGCCGGGGTTCGCGGTCTGCATAGACCTCCAATGACAGGTTCACCTTGGGCTGCCGCTGCCGGGCGTCGATCGACCGTTTGACGACCCGCACCAAAGCGATATCCTGCTCCGGCATGCCCAAACGACGTGCGGCGAGCGACGTGTAATACTTCGCATCGGCAGCCTGCCGGGGTGTCAGGACGAGTGTGATATTCTGCGGCATAATCGGGTAAAATTATCTACAAAAGTAAATAAAAAAGCCTTATAATCCCCGCCCCGGATTGCGATTTGTGAATTTTTATATACCTTTGCACATACCGAGCGGATATGGTGTAATTGGTAGCCACGTCAGACTTAGGATCTGATGCCTTACGGCGTGGGGGTTCGAGTCCCTTTATCCGCACTTTTCAGTCCTCGAAAGAGGACTTTTTTGTGAGCAAGCCTGCGCAAACAAGATAATTTCAATCTGTATATCAATATCTTACAATTGAATCTACGTCTTCCGCCGGAGCAAAGCTGTTCCGAAAAAGGCACGTTTCGCGTGTGCCAAATCGTGTGCAGAGGGATTTCGACCGATAATTGGCACACGAATAACGAGGCAATGCGCTGATTGGCATCGGTTTGCTGCAAACATTCGGAGCTTTTCGATCGTAGTATTAACAGTTAAAAACGGATTGGAATGAACCGAAAAACATTTTACATCTCGTTCTTTCTGCGACGAGTACGCACGAGCAAGGGAATGGCTCCGATCTTGGCGCGCATTTCCGTAAACGGAATTTCGAGAGAGGTCTATACCCAATGCCGCACGGCGGTCGATAAGTGGGACAAGGCCAAAGGTCGCGCGACAGGACGCGACAAACTTGCTTACGAGGTAAACGCTTATATCGATGACTTTCGCGCGAGAGTGGTCGAGATCTACCGCACGCTGCAAGCCGAGGGTTTCGAGGGCAATGCCATCGAGATCAAGGAGCGGCTGCAAAGTCCCGGCAAGCAGGTTCGCATGTTGCTGGCCGAGCTGACGCTCTATTGCGAGAAGCGCCAAAAGGAGGTCGGCGTGCGGATTACGCAACTGACCTCCAACAAATACTATCGGCTCTGCCGTTACGTGCATGAATATACGCGGCAGGAGTATCGCAAAGAGGATATTCGGCTGACAGAGGTGACTTACGGCTACCTCGACGGTTTCAACACATTTTTACAGACAGTGCACCGTTGCCACCACAACGGAGCGGTCAATATTCTGGATTGCCTGCGCAATTTCATTCTCTATTGTCTGCGGAACGAGTGGATCGAGAAAAATCCGTTTAAGAGCTATAAGCTCAAAGAGGTCGTCCCGCCGCCGAAAGAGCACCTGACGAAGCGGGAGATCGAAACGCTCGTCACCAAGCCGATGCCGGGTCTGCGCCTCGAAAATGTGCGAGACATCTTCGTTTTTTGTTGTCTGACCGGGCTGGCGTTCGCCGATGTCAAGGAGCTGCGGCCCGAACACGTCACAACCGACGAACAAGGCAATACATGGCTCCGCAAGCCGCGCGAAAAGACTTCGGTAATGAGCGTCGTTCCGTTGCTTCGGCTACCGCTCGCCATCCTGCAAAAATACGCTTTCGATCCGAATTGCAAGCAGAGCGGACGGCTGCTTCCCGTCCCGAGCAATCAGAAAATGAATGCCTATATGACCGAAATCGCCACGATCTGCGGACTGAACAAAAAATTGACGACACACTGCGCCCGCCATACTTTCGCTTGTTTGGCCGTGGAGTACGGAATGCCTATCGACGTGCTGGCGAAGATTCTCGGACACTCGAACACTAACATGACACGGCATTACGCCAAGTTCTCGGAGCAGTTGATCGGGCGCGAGATGCGGAAGATGAACGAGCAAATGTTTTCGGGGGATGCGTTACTATTGAATCAATAAGCGGCAATTCCGATGAAAAGAGAATATCTTACAATAGACGGGCATGGGCAGTTATCTATGCCTATTGGCTGCGATAGAATTTGGATGACAGAGATAGAGTTGGCGGAATTGCTCGGGGTGCTTGTTCCGATGATTCGGGCGGCGGTCAAAGCGCTTTACAAAAGCGGTATTGTGCGGGAATCGGAGACAAAGCGATGTATTCGCCTGCCGAACGGAAACTATGCCGACGTCTATAACCTCGAAATGATCTTCGCGTTGGCATTTAGGCTGAATAGCCGCCATGCGGCAATCATTCGACGATGGCTGCTGCACGTAGCGACGACACGTTCCCGAGCGACCGTACCGATCATGATCCCCATAACGCATGGCAAACTTTGCTGAACGACGACGGGCAGGTAATTCCAGCCCGTCGTTATTGTTCTACAATTGCAAATCGGTTGGTACGTACCAATGTTGCGATGTACCAACCAATCTGCGGATTACATGTTTCATCCGATGTTCGAATATTCAATCGGTATGATAACACGACAATGAATCAACAAATCAATCGATAAAACAGGTTTTATATTTTGTTAGCATCGGCTAACAGCAAGGTGTGTATCGAGTTACTCGATACCTTTTGAGTAACTCAAAAGCCTTGCCCTAACGGGAAGCAATCGCACCTCCGAAGTCGGACGATTGAAAGAGGATGAATTCCCGAAGCCGTGCAGGAGCAGTAGACTGACGGCGGAATAGTACTGACGCAATCGCTGCCGACCGAAGAAGAGACGACAATGGAACCGCCCGCTGATAAGAATGAAACCTTTTGTTAAAGCAGGTCGGAGACTACCTGTCGATCCACTCCTTGAGGCGCTGGGCCTTCTCTTTGCTGACAATTATTTCGGCGTCGGGATAATGGTGCAGGCGCAGGACGAGCTTGCCGCCGAAATAGTTGCCCAGATAGCGGATGCTCTCCATGCAGACGATGTACTGGCGGTTGGCGCGGAAGAAGCGGGTCGGATCGAGCTGTCGTTCGAGTTCGTCCATGCTCACGGAAACAGACTCCGAGGTGCCGTCGTCGAGATGCAGGCGCACGATTTTGTTTTCGGTGAATATGTGGTTTATCTCCCTTACCGAAACGGTCTTGTAGCCGTCGCGGTACGGCAGCAAGAACCGCTCGCGGTAGCGGCAGCCGCCCTGTTGCAGGGCCTCGAAGAGCTGGCGCAGAGGTTCGTCCGATGTGTTGCGGCCGCTGCGTCCGACTTTCTCGATCGCTGCGGCGAGTTCGTCTGCGTCTATGGGTTTAAGCAGGTAGTCAAAGCTGTTATACTTGAACGCCTGCACGGCATACTCGTCGTAGGCGGTCGTGAAGATAATCGGCACGGCGGGCGGCGCCTCTTTCAGCGCTTCGAAACTCAATCCGTCCGAGAGGCGGATGTCCGCGAGGATAAGGTCGGACGCCGGAGCCTTGCGCAGAAATTCCGCCGCCGCTTCGATGGTCGCCAGCGGGCCGTCGATACGTGCTTCAGGCACGATCTCTTTCAGCAGCCGGACGAGCCGGTTGGCGTTGCGCTGTTCGTCTTCGAGAATAAGGATATGTTTCATACTAATTTTCAAGGATGGGTAGTTTGACAGCGTATGTATCTCGGGTAAAGCTGACGATCATCTGCCGGTCGCTGAGCAGCGCGTAACGTTCGGCGATGTTCTTCTGACCGATGCCCGTCGAAGGCTCCGCCGCAGAGAAAAGCGGTACAACGGGGTTGCAGACCGATATATGGTTCCCCTCGCGCCGGATATCGATATGCAGCGGCTGCTCGGCCGAATGGCGGTTGTGCTTGATGGCGTTCTCGACCAGCAGTTGCAGGCAGGCGGGCGGGATGCTGCCGTCGGCGATGCGCACATCGTTCTCTATGTGGACGACGACGGCTTTGCCGTATCGCATCTCGATCAGGTAAAGGTAGGCATCCAGAAAGGCAATCTCCTCGCCGACGGGCACTTTGTGGCGCTTCATGTTCTGGATGATGTAGCGATAAACCTTCGAAAGGTTGGCGAGGAACTTTCCCGCCAGCACGCGATCCTCCTCGATCAGTTCAGCCAGAATGCTGAAATTGTTGAACATGAAATGGGTGTCGATCTGCGATTTCAGCGCATCGAGCTGCGACTGCAACGCCACCTCCTGCTCCTTGAGCAGCGCAATTTCCAGCCGCCGTTTCTCGTTCTCGGTGTGCATGTAGGTCTCCAGATAGAAAGCATTGGAGTAGATGCACGAGACGAACGTGGCGATCATGCCGTAGGTGTAGATACCCTGCATACGGAACAGTTCATCGCTTCCGTCGCCCCATATCGCGTCGCACAGGACGGTCATCGCGTAGGCCATCGCATTGTTGAGCAGAAAGAGGATGCAGACCATAAGCAGCAGGTGCACATAGGGACGGTTGCGCATCGGCAGAATCCGCAGAATGGTGCGGCTGTAAAGCAGCGAAAACCCGACGAAGAGTACGCACATGCAGAAATCGACCGCCATCTCGGTGACGGAGAACTGTCCCGGAGCGTGCCATATTTCATCGTCTATCACCAGCCACAGCGTCGTATAGAGCGCATAGCTGACGAGCGACAGCCATACGACATTTTTCCAATCGAGTATCGTTTTCGTTCCATTCATCTCTGCAAAGTTATTGTTTTCGTGCAAAGTACGGAAATAAGACGCATGCAAACACATGAAAAATGACCGAAACGGCGAAATCCACTTCCGAAACGGACGCATGAACTGCCGAAAAGTTCGAAAGGCCGATTCGCCGCTTCGGAAGTCATTTCAGTCGGTTGGGATATTTTTCGCTTGCGGAGTAAGCCCCTTTCGTACTAATATTGCCGCGAATCGAAAATATATACACGTATGAAACTATTGAAATACGGCTTTTGCTTACTTGCAATCGCGGCACCGGCAGTAGCATGTACCCGTGAGGATGGCGATTGGGATCCGATCAAGACGGACTGTCGGGAAATAACCGTTCCGCCGCAGGGCGGTTCGGCCGTCGTGACGATGAAAAATTACAAAGGCTGGTGGATTTCCACCGTCCAATACGAAGCGAAGGGCGAAAACCGGATGATTCACGGCGAGGATTTCGGGTTTATGAAGTTCGAGAACGAGTGGTACGAAATCGTCGTGCCGTCCGAAAGTCCGAACAAATTGTATGTCGCCCTGAAAGAGAGCGACGGACGGGAGCCGCGGAAGATCGACGTGGTAATGACGGTAGGCGACGCCTTCGCCAAGATCGGGATTACGCAGGGAAGCGCACTTCTGACAGCTCCGAACGAATGATTCTGGCGTGCATTTTCTGCATCTTCCTGTCGTATCGGCGGCGAAGGCGGCTGTTCGGAAGCAAGTGAACGGATACCTCCGAAATTGTTTCGAAGGCGGATTCGGGCGGTTGCGAAGCCTATTTCTCCGTTTCGGGAAGATTCTGATTGTTTAGTTGTTCGGTGCCAGATATTTTTGCAACAAAAAATATGAGCAAGATGATTATCGAAACGATCAAACGGCTGTCTATCGATGTATTCGTTACAGTCATGGCGATTACGGCGGTTGTCATTGCGACAATCGCCCTTTCGCTTTTGGCGAGTCCGTTTTGCTAATAATCCCAACAGTCATGGAACGAAAAGAAACATATATCGAAACTCAGCGAATCGTGATTCGCAACTTCCAACCGAAAGATGCCGCAGGAGTGTTGGAGTACCTCTCCGCTCCGCGTGTGAACTGCTTCGCCGATGAACGGGTTCGTTCTTTGGAGGAGGCCCTCGCCCACGTGACGCATACGCCCGACGGCCTGCTGCGCTATGCTGTGAGCCTGAAAAAGAGCGATTCCCTGATCGGCGAGGTATTCGCCATGCGGGAAACGCCGGACACGTACAACGTGGGCTGGCTTTTCAACGCACGTTTCGAGGGCAAAGGACTGGCCCGCGAAGCTGCGACGGCGTTTCTCGACCACCTGTTCCGCGCGGACGGAGCACGCCGCATCTACGGCTATGTCGAGGAGGATAATCTGTGCTCGCAGCGGTTGTGCGAACGTCTCGGTATGCGTTGCGAGGGGTGTTTCGTGGAGTTCGTATCGTTCGTCACGAACCCCGACGGCACACCGAAGTACGAAAACACGCGCGTCTATGCCGTGCTTCGTCGCGAATGGGAATCGAATCGAAGATAAAAACGACATGATATGAACCGAAGAATCATCCTATCGGCAGCTCTGCTGCTTCCGCTCGTCGGGTGCAGGTCCGCAGGCGGCGGACACGAAACGGCGCATCGCTATGCAGCGATGGAGGTCGTGCGCAAGCCCGTAGAACTTCAGGAATCCTACACTGCGTCGATCCGCGGACGACAGGACATCGACATTTACCCGCAGGTCGCGGGAACGATCGTCCGTCTCTGTGTGAAGGAAGGGCAGCGCGTGAGCAAGGGCGAGCTGCTTTTCGTCATCGACCAAGTACCCTATCAGGCAGCCTTGCGGCGTGCCACGGCCGACGTGCATGCCGCCGAGGCGCAGGTGGAAACGGCCCGACTGGATTACGAGAGCAAACAGATGCTGCTGCGCGAAGAGGTCATCTCGGAATACGAACTCTCGACGGCGCGCAATGCACTCGCCGCAGCCGAAGCGGCTGCCGAGCAGGCGCGGGCACAGGAGACCGACGCACGGAACAGCTTATCCTACACCGAGGTGCGGAGTCCGTCGGATGGCACAGTCGGCACGCTGCCGTTTCGTGTCGGTGCACTGGTCGGCCCTACTATGGCGCGTCCTCTGACCACCGTATCGGACAACGCGGCGATGTACGTCTATTTCGCCATGACCGAAAACCGTCTGCGGTCGCTGGTGCGCAGCTACGGAACGCCCGAAGAGGCAATCGAGCGCATGCCGCCCGTCGCGCTGGTGCTGGACGACGGCACGACCTACGAAGCGAAGGGACGCATCGAGACCATCAGCGGTATCGTCAGCGAACAGACCGGCACGGTGCAGGTGCGTGCCGTCTTCCCCAATGAAAAGCGCCTGCTGTGGAGCGGCGGCAGCGGCAATGTTGTCATCGCCCGCATCGAAGCGGATGCCCTTGTCATCCCGCAGAGTGCCACGAACGAGTTGCAGGACAAAATCTTCGTATATAAAGTCGTGGACGGCAGGGTCGTCGCTACGGAGATTACCGTAGGCCGTCTGAGCGACGGCCGCGAGTACATCGTGCGGTCGGGTCTCGAAGCCGGCGAGGTGATCGTGACCGAAGGGGTCGGAATGCTGCGCGACGGTATGGAGATGGAAATCGAAATCGGGAAGGAGGCGGAGCGATGAATCTGAAACTCTTCATCGACCGTCCCGTTCTGGCGATCGTACTTTCAATTGCTATCGTCCTCGTGGGGACCATTGCGCTGCTGTCGCTGCCTGTCGAGCAGTATCCCGACATTGCGCCGCCCACAGTGCAAGTCTATGCCACCTATCCGGGAGCTAACGCCGAAACGGTGCAGAAAGCCGTCATCGTGCCGCTCGAAGAGGCGATCAACGGTGTGGAAAACATGTCCTACATCACTTCTACGGCATCGAACAACGGCGATGCCACCATCAACGTCTATTTCAAGCAGGGGACGAACGCCGACATGGCGGCCGTGAACGTGCAGAATCGCGTGAACACCGTGTTGAGCCAGCTGCCTGCCGAGACGACCAAGACGGGCGTGACCACCGAAAAGCAGCAGAACGCCGAACTGAAGACTTTCGCGCTCTACTCGCCCGTGGACAAGTTCGACCGGCAGTTCCTGAACAACTACATGAAGATCAACGTCGAGCCGAAGATCAAGCGTATCGGGGGCGTAGGCAACATGACGCTTTTCGGCACGAACTACAACATGCGTCTGTGGCTAAAACCCGACCGCATGGCGCAATACGGGCTGGTGCCGTCGGACATAGCGAATGTGCTGGCACGGCAAAACATCGAGGCGGCAACGGGGGCGTTCGGCGCCAACCATGACAATGCGCACGAATACACGATGAAGTACAGGGGCCGTCTCTCCCTGCCCGAGGAGTTCGAGCAGCTGGTGGTCCGCTCGCTTCCCGGCGGGGAGGTGCTGCGTCTGAAAGAGGTGGCCGACGTGGAGCTGGGCGACGAGTATTACAACTACAGCACCGATGTGAACGGGCACGAGGGCGCCGTGGCGATGATCTATCAGAAGGCGGGGTCGAACGCTTCGCAGACCATCGAGGAGATCGACGCGGTGCTGGTCGAAATCGCACGCGACCTGCCCGAGGGCATGGAGTTCGTGACATTGAGCGACACCAACCGATTCCTCTACGCATCGATTCGGGAAGTAGTCAAGACGTTGCTGGAAGCCATTTTGCTCGTCGTACTTATTGTTTACATCTTTCTGCAGGACATCCGTTCGACGATCATTCCGACCCTTTCGATTTTCGTGTCGATTATCGGTACGTTCGCCGTCATGTCGCTGTTAGGATTCTCGATCAACCTGCTCACGCTCTTCGCCCTCGTGCTGGCCATCGGCACGGTGGTGGACGATGCGATCGTGGTGGTCGAAGCCGTGCAAGCGAAGTTCGACGCGGGTTACCGTTCGCCGTATCTTGCGACCAACGATGCCATGAAAGGGGTAGCCTCGGCGATTCTGACCTCCACGGTCGTCTTTATGGCGGTCTTCATTCCCGTGTCGATGATGGGAGGTACGTCCGGTGCGTTCTATGCGCAGTTCGGTTTGACGATGGCCGTCGCCGTCGGGATCTCTGCCGTCAACGCCTTTACGCTCTCACCGGCGCTGTGCGCATTGGTGCTCGAACCCTATACGGATGAGCACGGCAACGCTAAAAACAACTTCGCGGCCCGCTTCCAACAGGCATTCAACGCCGTATTCGATGCCATGACCGCCCGTTATGTACGCGGCGTGCTGGTTTTCATCAAACGGAAATGGCTTCTGTGGACGACGCTCGCGGCGTCGCTGCTGCTACTCGTCGTGTTGGTGCGGAACACGAAGACAGGCTTGATTCCCGACGAGGATACGGGATCGGTGATGGTCAGCATGAGTTCCAAGCCCGGAACCTCCATGGCACGCAACCTCGAAATCATGAGCGCCGTCGATGCAGAACTCGAAAAGATTCCGGAAATCGACTACCGTGCCGAGGTCGCAGGATTCTCCTTCACAGGCGCGGGGCCGTCGAAAGGCATGTATTTCATGTCCTTGAAGAACTGGGACGAGCGCAAGGGCAAGGGACACTCCGTCAAAGATGTCGTCGACAAAATCAATGCTTTCGCTCCGAATATCCCCGATGCGACCCTTTTCGCCATGGCCCCGCCGATGATTTCGGGTTATGGTATGGGAAGCGGCATAGAGCTTTACTTGCAGGATAAGGCCGCAGGCGACATCGAACTCTTCAAAGAGGTGGCGGACAAATTTGTCGAGGCACTGTCAGAACGTCCCGAGATCGGCGATGTCTATACGGAGTTCGATACGGGCTATCCGCAGTTCTGGGTCGATACGGATGCCGCGCAGTGCGAGCTGGCGGGACTCTCGCCCGCCGAGGTGCTCTCGACGCTGGCGGGCTACTATACGGGGGAGTATATCTCCGACTTCAACCGCTTCTCGAAGCTCTACCACGTCACGATGCAGGCCGCACCGGAGTACCGCGTGACACCCGAATCGCTCGGGCACATCTATGTGCGGACAGCCTCGGGCGAAATGGCGCCGCTGAGCCGCTTCGTAAAGCTCACGAAGACCTACGGTCCTTCCGACCTCTCGCGCTTCAATCTCTACAACTCCATCTCCGTAACGGGTGCGACAGCCGCCGGGTACAGCTCGGGCGATGCGCTGCGCGCCGTGGCAGAGGTGGCAGCACAGGTGCTGCCGCTCAATTATACCTACGAGTTCGGCGGCATTTCGCGTGAAGAGAGCCGCACGACGGACAATACGACGATCGTCTTCGCAATTTGTCTGATACTTATCTATTTGATTCTATGCGCTCTCTACGAGAGTTTCTTCGTGCCGCTGGCCGTCATTCTCTCCGTTCCGTGCGGACTGTTGGGCAGCTTCCTGTTCGCATGGCTGTTCGGATTGGAAAACAACATCTACATGCAGACGGGTGTCATCATGCTGATCGGACTGCTGGCCAAGACGGCCATTCTCCTGACAGAGTATGCCGCGGAACGACGTAAAGCCGGCATGTCTCTCCCGCAAGCGGCATACAGCGCGGCGAAAGCACGTTTGCGTCCGATTCTGATGACAGCCCTGACGATGATCTTCGGCCTGCTGCCGCTGATGGTGGCGCACGGCGTAGGAGCCAACGGCAGCCGCTCGCTCGCCTCGACAGCCGTAGGAGGTATGATCGTCGGCACGCTCGCCCTGCTCTTCATCGTCCCCGGATTGTTCATCGTCTTCCAATGGATGCAGGAGCGCACGATAAGAAAGAGAGATGAAACGGAGCCGCAGGAATGGCGGTGGTCGATGAACGAAGATTTCGAATGACGATTATGAAACATACGATATTGATTGTATCTGCCGTCCTCTCTCTGTCGGGCTGCGGAGTGTACAAACCCTATTCACGCCCGCAGGTCGAGACCGACGGCCTGTACCGGGACGTTCCAACGGAAGATACCGTAACGATGGCCACGCTGTCGTGGCGCGAGCTGTTTACCGACCCGCAGTTGCAGACGCTTGTCGAAGAAGGGCTGGAACGGAATACCGACCTGCGTATCGCCCGCCTGCGTGTCGAAGAGGCGGAAGCCGTGCTGAAGAACGCTCGTCTTTCCTATCTGCCGTCCGTGTCGCTGAATCCCGAAGGGGGCATCGGCCGTTACGACGGAGTGACGACCAAGACCTACAACCTCGGGGCATCGGCCGTTTGGGAAATCGACATCTTCGGCAAGGTGACCAACGCCAAACGGGGAGCGCGGGCAGCCCTCGAAAGCAGCAGGGCTTACGAACAAGCCGTGCAGACGCGGCTCGTGGCGACCGTGGCGAACAGCTACTATACGCTGCTCATGCTCGACAGGCAGCTCGCTGTTAATGAGCGGACGCTTGCCACGTGGGAAAAGTCCGTTAAGGTGCTCGAAGCGCTGAAACAAGCCGGTAAGTCGAACGATGCGGCTGTCTTGCAGGCACGGGCGAACCGCATGGCGCTCGAATCGTCGGTGCTTGCGCTGCGGCGGAGTATCCATGAAACCGAGAATGCCCTCTCCGTATTGCTCGCTATGTCGCCCGCAGCCATCGAACGCGGGACGCTGAACGGGCAGCGGTTTCCCGAAGAGGTATCCGTAGGCGTGCCGTTGCAACTGCTGGCCAATCGTCCCGATGTAAGGCAGGCGGAATACAATCTGGCACAGGCGTTCTACGCCGTCAATGCCGCACGGGCGGCTTTTTATCCGAGCCTTACGCTTTCGGGATCGCTCGGCTGGACGAACAACGGCGGAGCGGTGACGAATCCGGCAGCATGGCTGGCCAATGCGGTCGGCTCGCTCGTGCAGCCGCTGTTCAATCGCGGCACGAACCGTGCGAATCTGAAAATCGCCAAAGCACGGCAAGAGGAAGCAGTCCTGCTGTTTCGGCAGTCACTGCTCGATGCGGGCAAGGAGGTGAACAATGCGCTGACGGCATGGCAGACGGCACGGCAGCAGGTCGAGATTGCCGGCAGTCAGATAACGGTCTTGCGGGAGGCCGTGCGAAAAACGGAACTGCTGATGCGCCACTCGCCGACGAACTATCTGGAGGTGTTGACAGCGCAACAGTCGCTGCTCGCCGCCGAACAGGCCGAAGCACAAGCCCGTTTCGCCGAGATACAGGGCGTCATCGACCTTTACCATGCGCTGGGAGGCGGAATGTAATTGCCGATACGCAAACCGATAAATAAGAGTCATTGGCCTTTTAAGGAATAAGTCTCCACCGTATATTTTCCTGCAAAGAATTGAAACAACGAGATTTTATTACTTAAAAGATGAATGATTATGATACATTATATTACGGCAGATCATTTGGTCGATGCCGCCACAAAAGCCGTCACGGAAGAACTCTTCCGTGAATTCGACAAAGCCTTGCAATCGTTTTGCAATGAAGAACAAGATAGAATAGTTGTTTTCCGAACCTTGCGTTATACCCGAATCCGCCTGCACGTTCTGCGGAGATACTTGCCCGAAAAAAATACATCACCATACGACGCGCAAAACCGTTTCTTGGAGATAGCGCTCGGTTATATCAATACCGAACTGGACTTGTTACGTCGTTATGACAACGAACAAGAAGCAATGGCCCCGAAAACACCGCACCGCTGGACGGGAACGCTCGTCGAAATGGTCGAGCTGATTTACGGGTTACAGGAGATGCGTTGTATCGACGACGGAGATACTCCGATCAATGAGCTGTTCGCTTTTTTCGGCTCGCAGTTCGGGCTGGAAATAAAAGTTCGGAATTGCTACGATACCTATCTGGACATCAAACGCCGCAAGAACGATAGCCGGACGTACTTTCTCGAAAAGATGCGTGAGCGGCTGAACCTGCGAATGCAGCGCGACGACGAAAAAGGACAAGAACGGCACAGATAACCAACCGCGAGGGACAAATTATTGTCCCGCGCTTTTCGTATAGTTCGATGCCAATTGGTCGCATTTCGACGCCACAAGCTATCAGCATATTCCGATTCAATAGAACTTCGCAAAATCCGATTTACCTTGTACTCGAAACCCAATTTATCGAGTATGAAACGCGGAGCGAATCGGATTCGAGATACATGAAAGCTGTTGTAGACTACCGGAATCGAATCTATAATCTGAAAAATTACGAAAATGAATTACCTTTTAATCGAAGAGCGCGCATGGACAAATTTACAAGCTTACGCCTGCCAACTGATCGACACGATACGCCGGCTCGACCGCCATTTCAATCCTGCTGCCGAAAGCGGCTGAATAGACAACATCGAAGTTTGTCGTTTGCTACATATCTCGAAACGAACATTGCAATACTTGCGTACCAGCGGGAAGTTACCATACTCGACAATTGGCAACAAATGTTATTACAAATCCGAAGATGTCAAGGTATTGCTTGATAAGAACCTGACGACCAAATGCAAATAAACGATGAACAGGATTATGACAATTAACGAGGAATGTATCATTACGTGCGATACACCCGAGTACAAAGAGTTGGCAGAAGCCATGCGCTGCGCAGTACAAACAGCCGACAGAATGATCGCAGAAGTCGAACCTTCACTGTTGGGCGAACGCTATTTGACAACTGAGCAGGTAATAACCCGTTTCCACATTTCCCGCCGTGCCTTACAAAACTATCGGGACAAAGGAATTACCCCTTATACTTCTATCGGCGGAACACTCCTCTATCCCGAATCCAAGATCAACGAGGTGCTGGAGAGGAATTACTACAAGCCGAGTGTGTTCGGCAGATAATACAAAGAGTGACCTTCTATGGTCGCTCTTTGTGTTATTTCTCCTCCGCATCATTAAGCGTCGGTCCTATGCTCCTTGAATGGTTTTATAGTTGTCTGCTATGGCTTTATTAGCTCTCTTCTTGATAATAAACCTTATAAAATTTACCCTTTTCGTCTTCTCCTTGTTCGATAAGGTTTCGGTTTCCATGAACATAGATATGGAAATTCTTATCCAATTTAATCACGCTTTTGAATGCCCGAGCCTGCTTTTTCACCGCAGACTCGGAGATGGTAAAACTATCGGCAATTTCCAAATCCCGATCCTGCTCGTAATTCTCTTTGTATTTATTAAAGCTATCAATGACTTCGCGCTGCGCAAAAACTTCGTTGGTAAACTCTTCCATATCGAAAGAGTCTTTCTCCTTGAAGAATTGTACCGACCGATTCAGCAAATCGGCCTGATCCGCCTTTTGTACATCAAATTGTTGCGGCAACTCTTTCGTTACAAAATTTTTGCATAGAGACAGAACATTGTGCGTATTGTAGTATTCATCTTTGCGAGGCCGCACATGAAGAAAATCGTCGATCCAATACTTTGCATCTTCGCCCTTATTCGTGTTATCTACTACTGCAACAACGTAGCCATTCTCCTTGTCGATATTGAAAATCAAACAGCCTTTATCCAGCTTATTGATATTTATACCCTCCTCACTCTCTATGTTAAAGTTTTCGGTATTTTGAAAGATCTTTAAAAAGGTCTCTTTGTTTTCTGACTTAAACAATCCAATCGCATCTGCAGTATGTTCATCTAATATACAATCTTTAAAATAAATTACATAGAATTCTCCAGTTTTTATCTTGGGGTATACACTCTTCTCATATAAATGGGCTGCCAAATTCATGGATTGTTGGTGGAATTGCTCGTGATTTTCAAATATTTTGGATACATATGAATACACCTCATTCAACGCTATATCCGTTTGATGATATAGTGAGTACAACTCCTCAAATTTAAAGGATGTCAGAAAATATTGGGAAAGAATGGTCTTCAGTGAACTGTTAAGATGCAAATTTGACTTTGAAAATACAACGCCACCTTCATTGAGTTTATTTCCAACTTTATGCAATGTCGCATCCTGTATAGTTATATATTCTTTGTATAACATTTTCGATAAACTTTGAAATGATTTCTTGATTATTAATTACAAGTATTATTATAAACGCAACAAAAAACAATACGATAGACAAAGCCCACAATTTAGTATATAAGGCTTTTTGTTGTTGTACGAATGATACATTATTATCGGTTTTATTTGGATCGCAATCTTCAAATATCTCTTCCAACTCTCTCGGACTAAGTAAATCTTTATATCTATTTTTAAGTTGGTTATAATGTTTCTCAAATAAGCTTACTTTTCTATTTAACTCCCAGCGAGAATAAAGTAATAAGCCTATAGAAATTAACAATAAAATAAAAACAACAAGCAATATTTCATTTGTAAAACCTCCGATAAAGTCTCCTTTGGAGACAACTCTAACAACAATAACAGTAATGAAGAATGATAATAGAGTTATTATGTTCTTTCGGAAATCACCGGTAAATCCATCTACGATATTTCCAATTTTCACTTGAAGATCAATTAAAAGCTCTGACAATTTATTTCTTACTTGAATATATTGCCGAACATTCTCTTTCTCATATATTCTAAAATTAGATTGTATGGCATCAAATGTTGAACTCTCTATTGATAGAATTTGAGGTTTAATATTTAATGATATGATATTTCGTGCTATATTTAACTTATCATTAGTATTCCCTCCTGAATATGCCCATCTATAAATTTCATAAAGGGTATCCACAGACAAAACATCTACATTGGTATTATTCAATGTATTGGTCGCTATGTTGTAGTTGAATGTTTTAAACCCATTCAATCTGTAAGAGAACTGATCTTTAGTTATAGTAGTATAATCAAACAAGAATGAACATGTGTACAATACACATACTTTCTTAAATACATTACCTAATGTATTTGTTATGGTGTCCGAATATAGAGGATATAAATCGTTCGGCAATAAATTATATTTAAGACCATCAAAGTGACACAGAAAATTTGCTCGATCAATAAGTTCTGTACGTTTATTAACTGGTGTTAAATGCAGGTTTGATATATCGTCTCTCGTAGTAAAACTTATTGAATTTGTATAAAATTGACAAGGTTCACTATTTTGCAGTTCGAAAACTAATTTGCTATTTTCAAAACGGTTATTGAATACCGACAAGAAAGAAAGCAAACTCAATCTATTCAAATATTCAACAAACGCATCTGTAAAATATATTGATCTTGTGTAATTTTCAACGTGTTTAATAATTCGTTGTTTAATAGTGACTTCAATAGCATCACTTGATCCGATGCCATTATTTACAACTTCTTCAATAAATGTTTTAATTGAAGATTCTCCGTCTGATTTAAATACAGCGATAACATCCTCATTCTGCAAAACGGTTATAGAAAGGACATCCCGGGTGTTGAAGGTGTTTAGAATCGTCTCACAGTCTTGGTTATAAGATATTTTAACCAACGTTCCATTATATTCACAATAAACCTCATCACAATCTTCTTGTATAGATTCGATTCTTCCCGTAATTGAGAATATAGTTTGGAGTATATATTCAAAAATATTATTCATGCTGTTGCTTTACACCTAAAGCATAATCATACCCATCAGAACTAAGTATCATTATGAATTTATTACCTTCATCATCCGAATAAGGTTGTATTGTTTTCCTAATATTCGGCATATCATGCTTTATGACCAAATCAATCTCATCCGTCAGCTTTAACACATTTTTATATTTTGCCGTTATGACATTCGGGCATTTGGCAAATCGCGGGTCAAACTTGCATTGGGTTGGTAATTTTTCTATTTTCTCTTTTAATTCTGCTACTTTGAGAGTTTTGTCTTGAGGAGTATAATTGCCAATTATATTATCTTTGTAGTGATCTATATCAAAATCGCCTTCTCCTCGGAAATAGGCTATTGTAGCATTCCATAATAACAAATAATCTGGTCTATGCTTTTTGCGAATAGGGTCAAGAATTTTGGCTTTTATGGCGTTAAAAGCCGTCTGCGTATTTCTCTCATCGTCACGAATCTCTTTCAACTCCAGAAACGTTTTCCACCAATATGTTGCACGAGAAGCATTAGAATCAAATGTGAGTAATTGTACGATCTCATTGTTTCCATCTTCAGTGCTTATATTGACAACAAAGGATTTAAAAATTCTCTTTTTAGTTGGTAAACCATTAGTCTTATTCCCTGAGATCTCTTCGATAAATTCTGTATAATCTGATTTCGATATGATTACTTTCATATCTGTATCGGTCATTTGCACAATCGAAATGATAAGAATTCCGCGTTGAATTTCTTTCCCTAATTTTTGGATGTTTTGTTGTGCATCTGTTTCAATATCAAGAAGCATGCGAGCAATATTCTCACAGGTGTCTTCACGATTTATGTCTGAAATAAGCTTATCAACATAAGTTCTCATTGTCAGGCGGGTATCATCAAACAAATATTCCCTATCTCCATTAGTTTTAGATATATAATCAAGCAATTCTAAAACATAAGTTGTCACATTCCCATTTTCAAATGAGATTTGTCTTGTAACCGACTTCGTGGAAATATCTATTTTGTAGAAACGATTGAATATAACGTCCATACGTATGAAATTTTAAGGTTACTACAAATATAGTTAAACTATTTTATTTCCTATAATTTTTCGTATATTTGCATTGTATTGAAAAGCACCCGAACAATTTGTGCAAAGCGATGTTCTCCGCGCAGCGCCAAAGTGTGTGCAGGGGATTGTTCTTTCGATTATAAGATTGATATTCAGATAACTGAAAAGTGAGGCGGAGTCCCTTTATCCGCACAAAGGAGCCTTTTTCCGAGGTTCCTTTTTTGTTGTCTGTCCGGCGCAAAAAGAGGAAAACCGACTGTATATCATCATTTTGCAAAAACTTCGGCCGACTCCCCGAACCGAAAACGAAAAGACCGCACGAAAATACCGGGGCTGCCCGAATTGTTCGGACAGCCCCTCTCTTCATTCATAAGTTGCGTCACTTCATCCCGACGGATGATCTTTCTTCCAGATAAAGCGTCATATACGTCAGTAACTTGTCGGCGTCTATGCAGCAGCCCGGCTCCCGTCGCCGGATACAGCGAAAAGCCTTGTCGATCGAATCCCAGAGCATCAGGCTGAATCGATTCGCCTCGGCGGGAACCATGTACTTGGTCTGTACTGTCGGAAGCCACAGCGAAAACTCGACGCTGGCCGACTGCGGAAACAGTTCCAGCAGCTCGTCCGGTTCATGACGGTAGTCGAGAAACGTGTTCTCGCACATCCCGAATTTGGGCCGGATGACCGTTTCATAGATTTTCGCGTGGGTTCTGCGATGATCGTATCGGTCGAAAAACCACCGATCGATCTTTTTGACGCTTACAACACGATAGTAACGATAGGGACTCTCGTTATCCTTTTTCATAACCGCTAAAGTTTTAAGCAGGACGACATTATCCTTATCCTATTTTACGCATTTCGGCATACGTGAGATTCACCCTATAATCCCGAAATTCGGAGCGTTTCGCCAGTCGGCAATAACGGCAACCGACGGCAAGGGGCCGCCACATCGCAAAATGCCGATAATCCCCCGTATCCGATTCGAGCACGACATTCCTCTTCCGCAAGACGATCACGCTCCATAGCGAGGAGCGGCCCTGACACCGGGAATTCGTCTCAGGAAAAAGATAGACATCCCCGCAGTTCAGTATTTCGCAAGGTCGTACAGACATGGTCGGAAAGCCGTTTTTTTCGTTTGCGCGGCAAAGGTCCGGAATCCGGGGAAGCTTTCCAAGCCGATATGGAACGCTTCCACACCAATATTCGGGACGGGCATGAAAAAGCAGTCCGGTTTTGCCGCGGGCAGCCTTTTGTCTTCGGATGCAAAGGGAGAGAATATATGGGTCCGGCGGATACGATAGCCGCCGGCCGGCCCCCCCAGCGGCCAACCGGTCGTCAGGGAATCCCTGCCGGCCGATTGCAAAAGGGAAACCTATCCGGACGCGGCAGTCCGACCGGTGAACCATGCGCCATATCGGCACGGAGCGCGACGCACTGCTGCGCCAGAAACAGCTCACGGGACTAACCGGCTTTTTCGCCGACGAGGAGTTCAGCCCCGGCAACGCCGACGAAGAAGCAGCCGAAAACGGACCGCAACCGCCGTCTTACTCCGGAACAGCGATCCGTTCCACGGGCTGTTCCCGTTTCGGGTCCAGCGGATGGGACTGATAGGCCGTTTTCCCGAAGTCGATCCCCGCGAGGTCGATACAGCGGATCGTATTGTTGTAGGCGGTCTTGTAATAGACCCGGCGGTTGGTCAGGTCGATGGCCGAGGTCCACTGCGTGGCGCTCGGAATGTCCGGACACTCGCCTTCGGGATGTTCGATGCCGATGGGAATGTCGAAATTGTTGAGCAGGTGGAAGCATTGCTGTACGGTCTCGAACCCGGTGGCGCGCTGCGGAGCCGTGGCGCGGTAGAAGGCGGCCCTCACGAAGCGCGACGGCGGCGTGGCGTCGCCCGGAAGGCCGAGGAACCCCGAATTGCCGCCCGTAGGCCGCAGCGTTACGCCGTCCAGCCGGCGGACGGGGGCGTCGCCCGGATAAAGGTTCACATAATTGTTCAGGTTGGTGAGTTGCCACTCGAAACCGGGGGCGTTGGTGAGCACACCGACCTCGTTTTCGTAAAAATGCGGCACTCCGCCGACGATTTCCAGCACGACCTGCCGTCCGGACGGTTCTCCGATGCGCCAGTGTACGACCGACGTCTTTTCCAACGCGACGATGCGCACGCCTCCGACGGCGGCTTTGACCTCGTCGACGGTCGAAAATTGCGTCAGCACCCATGCCACGAATTGCAGATCGGCGAGCGTGCGGTCGTTCTGCGCCGGTTCGTAGGGTTCATACCCTCCGTATTGCGGAAAGAAGAAGAGTCCGGCCGACAACCCCGCTTCGTTGATCCCCTCGGCGATGAACTCCTTCTGCACCACGGACAGCCCCACGACGCCGTATTTGGCCGTGAAGGTCATGCCGTCGGCTCCCAAGGGTGTGAAGGAGCGGAGCCGCTGACCGCGCGGGATGACGACGTATTCGCTCTGCAAAACGCCGCGGGCCCACTCGATGGTGCGCGACTGCACATAACTGCCGTCAGCAGCCGTGAGCGCGATGCCCGTGCAGGCGACCGCCTGAAAGGAACCGCCGCAGACAGCGGCCATACCCAGCAACAAATTCCTTGTTTTCATAATCGTCCGGTTTACGGTGAATACCTTTGCACCCGCCCCAAATTCCGTGCAAATTCCCGTCGGAGACGATACCCTACGACAGTCCGCACTATGGTATGACCTTTGCACGCGGAACAAAAAAAGAATTCGAATTATGAAACGACCTGCATACGACAAGGAAGCTCTGCGGGAAAACAAGGGCGGAATGCAAGTGGGACAGCCTTCCGCCGATCCGCAGCAGACTCAGGAAACCACGCGCACCCAGATCACGCCGGACGACATTTCCGACGACGGCCCCATCGCCCCCGCATCCGCAAACAGAACTCCCTCCCGGCAGCAGATCGAACAGGACGTCGTGGCAGTCAACCCCTCGGTAGACAGCATGGAGAGCCGGGGCTAAGCCCAGAAGCCGGGCAACGCCGCCGAACTTCACCGCACACGAACGATCGGCCGGACGTCGCCGGACACAACAAAAAACACACCGCAAAAGCGGTGTGTTTCAGTTTCCGGCCGACGGACAAGTCTCAGAAATTGCGCCCCGTGTCCCACCACAGGCGGGTACCGCCGTGATCGGGACCTCCAAGCTCTTTCAGAAGCATTTCGTATTGTTCGGGGTCCGAGGTTTCAAGCGTCGCGGGATAGGGCAAACGGCGGATCATCGTCTCGGTGTCGATGCTCTGGCCCTTGCTATGGTTGAAGCGCACCGGAAACAGACGCGGATAACCCGTCCGCCGCTGCTCGGCCCAAGCTTCGCAGCCTTCGGGATACATGGCGATCCACTTCTGGGTGATGATCCGTTCGAGTTTGATCTCGGCGGCCGCCGACTCGTCCCAGCGGGGCGACACGCGGCACCGGGCCGCAATATCGTTCTCCGGGGCGATCGGGTCACGGTAATCGGCCGCGGAAGCGTCGTTTTCCAGATACTGCTCCGCACCCGACACCTGCCATTGGGCAAACGATATGGAGACACCGGCGCGGTAGCACGTTCCGGCGTCTTCATCGGTCCATCCCCGCAAGGCGGCTTCGGCGCGCAGAAACCACACTTCGGCCGCAGACATCAGCACGACTTCGGTCGTCGGCTCGACGGTGAGCCGCGAAAAGGCGGCGTAATAGTTATGCGAAAAGGCGGTTCCCTGACGGATGCCGTGATATTGCCCTTTCAACGGAACGGAAACGGATTCCCCGCCGTCGTCCGTAATAACGAGATCGTCGGCGCAGGGTTCGAAAAACTTCGCGATACGCGGATCGCCGAACCCGGTCAGCACGGACTCCATCGAGGCGTTCATGACGGCTTCGTTCCAGCTCCGGTTGATCGCGCCGAGCGGATTCGAGTAGATTCCCGAAGTCTCGACCGCCGCATTGTTCGTATTGACCTCGATCACCCCGTACGGGTCAGCGGCCGCCTTCCGGAACTCCGCGCGGGCCTTCTCCGGCGCGACTGACGCAAGACGCACGGCCAGACGCATGCGCAGGGAGTTGGCGAAGCGGAGCCATGCGGCATAGCTGCCGTCGAGCAGCAGGTCGAATTTCGCAAATTCGCCGGCCGTCGGACGCTCCGCAACATAATCCGACAAGATTTCCGAGGCTTGATCCAGATCGTCGAAGAAGCGCATGTAGACCTCCCGTTGGCCGTCGGGCACGTACTCGGCGCCCTGCGCGCCGAAACGGGTATAAATCACCGGACCGTAATAGTCGGTCACCCGCTGCATGGCCAGCACCTTGAGTATCTTCGCAATGGCATAGAAGGGCGGCATCAGCTCAGCGGCGGTCTGCTCCAGCCGGTAGATTTCGGGCATCACATAGGAGTAGGTGAACTGCCACATGGCGCTGTTCCAGCCGTCCTGCAGGTTATAGTCGGAGTTGTGGCTCCCGCCCTGCAGGGGTTTCGGGTCGTGCATGTAGCCCGAAAACATGTCCGCATTGAGATTCTGCGTGAGCTGGAAAGGCCAGTTCTTGCCCTTGCCGAAATCGTAATTGAAATAGACCCCCTGCTGGATAATGCCCAGACGGTATCCCAAGCCGTTGTTGTCGGCTTCCAGCTCGCCGTCCGTAATGCCGGAGAGGTCGTCGTTTATGTCGCGGAAATTACCCGTGCACGCGCCGAGAAGCAGCGCACAAAGTCCCGCGAAAAGATATGTATGCCGGCATTTCATGCTTAAAATTCCAGTTTGATGTTAAATCCCACGCTGCGCACGGTGGGCATGCCGTACACTTCGATTCCCTGATTGTCATTGCCCGTCGAAAGGATGAGATCGGGATCGAACGGCGCGGCGTTGTAAATGAAGAAGAGGTTGCGCGCGACCAGCGACAGGGTGACGCCGCTCAGCACCCGCGTGCGGCGGACCAGCTTCTGCGGCAGCGCATAGGAGACGGCCAATTCGCGCAGCCGGATATTCGTGGCGTCGTACATGTAGTATTCCGTCACGCCGGCGCGTCCTCCGACCAGTTTGTAGAATCCCTTCACGTCGTCGATACGCCGCCCTTCGAGCGTCACGTAACCGCGGTCGCGGGCGTCGGCCGTTGCGGCCGAGACACCGTAGGAATCCATATCGGCCATGGTCTGCGACAGCAACCGGCCCCCGTAACGGCAGTCCAGCATCAGCGACAGCGACGCGCCCCTGTAAGAGAAGGTGTTGCTCCACGACAGCGCGAACACGGGATTCGCATTGCCCACCTTGACGGTATTGCCGTCGCCCGCGGTGCGGGGCAGGCCGGCGTAATCGCCTTCGGTTTCGTAAACGATATTCCCGTCGGCGTCGCGCTCGAACGCCCGGCCGTAGATGTCGCCGATCGCCCCGCCCTCGACCAGTTTCATGGCGTAGGACGACGAGAAGCTCGACGGACCGTAGGCATATTCGCGCAGTTCGTCGTGCAGTTTTATCACCCGGTTCCTGTTATGCGCGAAGTTCACGACCGACTGCCACGTCAGACCGCTGCCGTAAACCGGATAGGCGCTCAGCGACACCTCGACGCCCTCGTTCTCGATGTTGCCGGCATTTTCGTACCGGAAAGCATAGGCTTCGCCCGACAGGGCCGGCAGCTTGAAGAACTGGTTGTGGGTGTTGGTCTTGTAGTAAGTGGCGTTGATTCCCAGCCGGTCGCCGAAGAAACGCCATTCGAAACCCGCTTCGAGCGCATTGGTCATTTCGGGCTTGAGGTCGGTGCCCGGAGCAGCATCGGCGGCGTTGATGCCCCCGCCGGCCGTAATGTGGGCCTTCGGGTTGGTGATGAACATCGGAATGTCGTTGCCCACGCGGCTCCACGTCAGGCGCACCTTGGCGAACGACATCCATTCGGGCAGTTTGAACATCTTGCCGACGACCCACGACGCGCCGAACGAACAGTAGAAAAACCCGCTGCCCTCGTGCGAGGTGTAGGCCAGCGTCGAAGCCCAGTCGTTGCGCCCCGTGACTTCGAGGTTGAGACTCTCGGCGTATTTGACCGAAGCCGTGGCGAAGAGCGACTGTATCTGGCGGCGGGCGTCGATCTGCTCGTCGACGTAGGCCGAGCTGTTCATGACGATATTGGCCACGTTGAACACATTGGGGTAATAGAGCGACGCGGTCTTCGAATCGATGCGCAGCGAATTCACCGTGCGGTCGTTCAGGGAGGCGCCGACCGTAGCGCTGAACGTCCAGTCGGGCGTGAACCGCCTGTCAAAGAGGGCCAGCACCTCGCCGTTGAAAAGGGTCTCCGAATAACCGCTTTCGATGTAGCGGCCGTTGTTCCCGGCCAGCGCCGGAGCCGTCGAGGCGTAGAACCTCTGGCGGACCTTGTCGTCGATATAGTCGACGTTGCCGCGGGCGCGGATGCGCAGCCAGCCGTTCACCTTCCAGTCGGCGGAGAGGGAGGCCATGACCCGGTTGCGCAGGCTCTTGCTGCGGATGCGGTTGGTGATCCAATAGGGATTCTGTTCGAAATCGTCGCTCGGAGCGATCCAGTTCTGCACGCTGAGTTTGCGGTCCGGGTCATAGACTTCGAAATGCTCGCGGTAGGGAGTCATATCGACGCCGCGCGGAAAACGGTAAAGCCCGACCAGCGGGTTCATGTAGAATCCGCCCGGCACCGGTTTGTCCTTCACGACCTGACGCATGAAGCTGATGTTGCCGTCGAGCTTGATCCGGTCCCGGAACAGCCCGGTCGTCGCCCGCAGGTTGAAGTTATGCCGCATCAGGCGGTTCGAGCCCGTGATTCCGCGCTCGGCGGTATTGGCGTAGGAGAAGTAGGTCTGCATCTGCTCGGTGCCCGAAGAGACCGACAGCGAGTTCATCGCCGTAACGCCCGTCCGGAAAAAATCCCCGGCGTTGTCGTAAGCCTTCATCGCGGCGCGCGCTCCCCAGCTTTCGACGCCGCCGCTCACCCCGTAACGGTTCTGGAAGTCCGGCAGGCGGAAAGGGCTTTGGAACGTAAGGTTCGAAGTGAAGGTCACGGGCTGCCGTTTCGCGGCGCTGCCCTTCTTGGTCGTGATCAGGATCACGCCGTTGGCGGCCTGACTGCCGTACAGCGCGGCCGCCGGGGCGCCCTTGAGGATCGAGACGCTCTCGATGTCCTCGGCATTGAGGTTCGAGATGCCGTCGCCGCCGTCGCGGTTGCCCGCATCGGCGACACCCCCGATGGCCGTATAGGCCTGCTCAGGCGAAGAGTTGAGAATCGGCATGCCGTCGACCACGTACAGCGGCTGATTGTCGCTGGCCACCGAGCGGACGCCGCGGATGCTGACCTTGGAGGAGGCGCCCGCACCCGAAGAGCTTTCGTTCACCTGCACGCCGGCCGACTTGCCCGCGAGCGAGAGAATCATGTTCGAAGACTTGACGTTCGTGAGCTGCGTTCCCTTGATCTTGTCGGCCGAATAGGTCAGGTCGGCATAGTTGCGTTCCAGTCCCAGAGCCGTCACGATCACGTCGGCGATAGCTTTCACGTCCTCCTCCAGCGTGATATCCAACCCGGTGCGGTTTTCGGTCGGGACACTGCGGGGCACATAGCCCACGCACGAGACGTCGAGCACGGCGCCGGGAGCGACGCCGATGGAGAATTCACCTCCGGAGAGGGTCGCCACACCGTTCGAAGTCCCGTGTTCCACGACGGTAACCCCAACAAGGGGCGTTCCCGCCTCATCGGTAACACGGCCGCGGACCACGAACTTCCGTTGCGCGGACTGCGCCCGGACTTCGAATCCGGAGAGCAGGCACAAACAGAACGTCAAGACCAGAGTGCGGAATAAAATCCGGCAACCGGGTCCCGGTAATTTTTCAGAGTAAGACGTATAAGGCATCACATTGCAGAAACAATCCGTCACAAAAATATAAAACTTTGGCATTAAATCATAATAAATAGAACAAATCAGCCGAATCGTCGGTCAAAACAGCCCGGAACAGCACGCAATATACGTTAAATCAATCCGTTTTATCATATCGGAGGCCGTTGCCGAAGACATTTCCGGAATAATGGTAGCCCGAACCGCAATCCGTATACGCACCGTCTCGGAAGAAACGGTATATTTGCACCATACAAACCTGAAAAATCATGTCGGGCAAGCAAAAAAGAGGCAAAATGATAATACTGTCAAGCATCCTGCTCGCGGCGCTGGCCGCCGCATTCGTCATCGTCCGTCTGCCGAGTTTCGGGCGTCTGCCCCAAGGCGAACGGCTCGAACGCATCCGGCAGTCGCCGAACTACCGCGACGGCCGGTTCCGCAATACGGAAGCCAGTCCGATGATGACGGGCGACAAGAGCCGTTTGCGCGGCATACTGGAATTTCTCTTCCGCAAACAGGAGGGACTGCGACCCGACGATGCGGTGCCGGCGATCCGCACCGACCTGCGGGCGCTCGATCCCAAGAGCAACCTGCTGGTCTGGTTCGGGCACTCGTCCTACCTGATTCAGGCCGAAGGGCGCCGGACGCTCGTCGATCCGGTTTTCCGCAGCGCGGCGCCGCTCTCGCTGCTCAACCGTCCGTTCAAAGGCACCGACATCTACCGCCCCGAAGAGATGCCCGACATCGACTACCTCATCGTCACGCACGACCACTGGGATCATCTCGACTACCGCACGGTCCGCGAGCTGAAAGAGCGCATCGGCCGGGTCATCTGTCCGCTGGGCGTGGGCGAGCACTTCGAGTACTGGGGCTTCGACCCGGCGAAGATCGTCGAGCTGGACTGGCACGAACAACAGACGCTCGGCGACGGATTCACCGTCCGCTGTCTCCCCTCGCGCCACTTCTCCGGCCGCGGGCTGTCGTCCAATCAGACGTTGTGGGGATCGTTCCTGCTGCAAACGCCCGCGCGGAAAATCTACATGGGCGGCGACGGCGGATACGGACGCCATTTCGCCGAGATCGGAGAAGAGTTTCCGGACATAGACCTCGCCGTTCTCGAAAACGGCCAGTACGACGAAGCGTGGAAATACATCCACACGATGCCCGACCAACTGGCCAAAGCCGCAAAAGAGCTGGGTGCAAGGCGGATCATGACCGTCCACCATTCGAAATACGCCCTCGCCAAACACCGCTGGGACGAGCCGCTGGCGACCGAGGCGGCATTGGCCGCGGACTCCGCGCTGCACCTCCTGCGGCCCGAAATCGGCGAGGTGGTTCCGCTGGAAACTCCGCAACCGGAGCGTGCGCAGGCCGACGATCCGACGGGATTATAGCGCATCGGACAGGGTCGGGCTTCAACGCGGCTATCCCGGTTCCGGCCGGCTCATTCCGCCGGAAGCCCGCGATCCGCACCGAAACATCCCGCACTGAAGCGACCTACGGCGAAGCGACGCGACCCACGCCGAAACATCTTCGCCGAAGCGATCTCTGCCGAAACATCTGCGGCGGCAGTGAGGCGCCGACCTACGGCCACGGAAACCCGCATCCGACACCCGCGGAAAAACGGCCTTTACCACGCATACTCAGGACTTGAGCGTTCCGGCTCTGGTATGCAATTTGCTCCGGAGGGAGGAAAATCCATATGCTATGAACAATTTTTCCTCACTGATCGAAAATTCGAAGCGGGCCGTACGTTACTGGTGGCTGCTCCTGATCATCGGCATCGCCCTGTTCGTCGTGGGCATCCTGATATTCGTCTACCCCACCCAGAGCTATCTGGGCATGTCGCTCGTCTTCGGCTGGCTGATGCTCTTTTCGGGCATTCTCGAAGTCGTGCTTTCGTCGGCCAACAAACACTTCATCACGGGCCGCGGCTGGATGCTGGCCGGGGGCATCATCGAAATCATCCTCGGCATCATCCTGATCTTCAACGTCGCGCTTTCGGCCGCCACACTCCCGATTTTCCTCGGCTTCTGGCTCATGCTGCGCGGATTCAGCGCCATCGGTCTGGGCGGCGACATGAACGCCATGGAGATTCCCGGATCGGGCTGGACCGTTTTCAGCGGCATCCTACTGGTGCTCTGCTCGTTGTGGATTCTGTTCCAACCGCTGGTATTCGGCACCACGGCCGTCGTGATCTGGGTCGGCATTTCGCTGCTCTTCGCCGGCATCGCCGCCTGTTCGCTCTCGATCCAGCTGCGGCAGGCGCACCGCTGTCTCGGCAACCGCTGATATTTCCGCACGCCGTCAAGTCTGTCTCACCGTACAAGCCCCTCGCAGCGAGGGGCTTTTTTTGTTCTCCGCCGCCGCACCGGGAACTCTGCCGTCCCCAAACAGCGACTGCCACACAAAAAAAGTTTCACACGGCAAGGCCATCTGAGAAGGGGCTTGCCCTTTCCCGCACACACCACGGCACACCACCCCTCCCGGCGGCGAAACCGATGAAACCGGAAACGGCACAAGCCCCGAAAACACGAAACCGGACGGCCGGAGCGAACCTCCCATCACACCGGTCAGGCGTGCGCGATCTCCGTCACGGCGTGTTCGAGAAATTCCTGCAGGACGAGCGCATGATTCTCGGCCGCATTTTTCGATGCGTACAGCAGCGTAACGGTCTCATTTCCGGCGATGCGGCGGACAAAATCCCGCACGGCCTGCGAGCCGCGCAGCTCTTCGAGATACCGGCGCCGGAACTCCGGCCAGCGGGTCTGCGGATCGGCGTGATACCATGTGCGCAGTTCGGGGCTGGGCGTGATCTCCTTGGCCCACACGTCGTAATGCAGGGCATCCTTGCGCACGCCGCGCGGCCACAGTTTATCGACCAGCACGCGGCAGCCGTCGTCCGGAGCGGCGGGTTCGTAAACGCGTTTGATTCGTATGCGTGTCATAAGTTCGCTGCCAAAGGCGTAAAAAGTTCGATCAGATTTTCTTCGGGGTCCCTCAGATGCACGACCCGCATTCCCCAGCCGGGCATGTCGGTCGGCCGGTTGACAAACTCCACGCCCCTCGCAGAGAGCGTTTCGAAGGCTTCGTCCACATTGTCGACTTCAAACGACACCATCATCTTATCCCTGCAGCCGGCAGGCAGCTCCTTGTCTGCATTGCCGGCGACAGGCGCCATGAGGTCGGACGTAAATATCGCCAACCCCTCGATGCCTTCGGCCACCTTGAAACTGCCGTAACAGCCTTCGATATCGAACGCCGCCTCCAAACCGAGTTTTTCCGTATAAAACCGGAAGCACTTTTCATAGTCCCTGACCAATAATCTCACATTGCTGAATTTCATAATCGTCCAATTAAAAAAGAGATGCGCGAACGGGCCGTATCCCCTAAAATGAAGGGCGCCTCCCGGCGCCCTTCCCCATCAAAAATTAACCCTTAAAAATTATCCCCATTCCGAAAAACTTCCGAGAGGTAGTGGTGAAGGTAGTAAAGATCCGCATCACCCTGAATCACCTCCCGATGCAGAAGTTCTTCTTCATCGGAGATGCCGTCGTCCGAAACTTCGTTTTTGTCAATATCCTCCATAGGCATCTTGTAATTTTGCTTTGTACTAACTAAACGCCGCGCCTTTGGAAATATTGTGTGCCGATCAGCACAAAATCATATTTTTTTCCTTGATCATCCGCCGCAGGTTGATAAGCGCATAGCGCATCCGGCCCAACGCGGTGTTTATACTCACGTCGGTCTGCTCGGCGATATCCTTGAAACTGAGACCGGCGAAATAACGCATCATCACCACCTCGCGCTGCTCGGCAGGGAGCAGCTCGACCAATGCGCGCACGTCGCGCTCGATCTGTTCGCTGACCATGGCGTCCTCCACGTTCCGCTCGGCGAAACGCAGCGATCCCAATACATCGTATCCGGCTTCGGCTTCGGTGACGGCCTTGTTCTGCCGCTGGGCGCGGAAATAGTCGATCACCTGATTGTGCGCGATGCGCAAAACCCACGAGAGAAACTTCCCGTTGTCCGTATAGCGGCCGTCGTCGATTACACGCACGGCTTTGATAAATGTCTCTTGGAAGATATCTTCTGCAACATCGCGGTCCTTCACCATCATATTGATATAGTCGCGCACACGGCGGCTATGGCGTTCGATGAGCTTGGATATGGCACTTTGGTCACCTGAGAGGTAGTGATTAAGCAATACCTGGTCACTTAATACTTGCACGTTCATACTCTTGTCTCCTAAATGTAGTTAAGAGTAGACTTTTCCCGATAGGCAATCCTTTTTAAGTTGTGTATGTCGATAATTTCATCGTTCGGGCTTTCGGAAACCCGGAGTTTCCGGAGCCTTGACAGCGGCAAGATAAACACTTTTTTCCGAAAATCCAAATTTCTTTCTACTCCGGCGGGAATGCCCCGGCCTGTTTATTCGGATTGCAGAAACAGCAAAATCCGTGCCGGAACAGCACCGAAAGGCATTTTATTCGGAATCAGCGGTCAAGGCGAAACGGTCGAAGAGGCGGGTGAACCGGCACGCCGTTTTTCGCGGGAATCCGCCCCGCCACCCGGCATCACTCCGCACGGCACGCCGCCTTGAGCGGCTCGACATGAATGGCGATCATCGTGCCTTCGCCGAACCGGGCGCGCAGGCGGCGTTCGATGTCCTCGGTCAGCTCGTGCGAGCGGCAGACGCTCATCGCGCCGTCCACGCGCACATGCACCTCGACGGCGATCGACGCGCCGATACGGCGCGTGCGCAGGTTGTGCGGCTCCCGCACTTCGGGATTCGCCGCAACGACACGCAGGATTTCCTCTTCCACATCCTCCGGAAGCGAACGTTCCAGAAGTTCGTCGAGTCCGGTGCGGATCAGATCGAACGCGATCTTGAAAATGAAAACCGCCACGACGAGCGCCGCGATCGGGTCGGCGATGCGCCACTTATCGCCCAGAAAATAGGCGCACCCGATGCCGGCCAGCGTTCCCAGCGACGAAAGGGCGTCGCTGCGGTGATGCCATGCGTTGGCGATCATGCTCGGACTCGACACCCGGCGGCCTTCGCGCACCGTATAGCGGTAAAGAATCTCCTTGACGACGATGGAGACCGCGGCGGCCAGCAGCGCCACGGTGCCGGGACGGGGCAGCAGCCCTCCGTCCACGACGACGCGGATCGCACCGATGCTGTTCACCAGAATCCCCGTGCCTACGGCGGCCAGCGCAAGGCTGATGATGATCGTGGCGAGCGTCTCGTATTTGCCGTGGCCGTAGTCGTGGCCCTCGTCCTTGGGTTTGGCCGAAATCTTGGCAAAGGCGATCACCACCACGTCGGTCGCCATGTCGGAGAACGAGTGTACGGCGTCGGCGACCATGGCGCCGCTTCGGCCCAGAATACCCGCCGCGAGTTTGATCCCGGCAAGCAGGAGATTGACCGCGAAACCGATAAAGGTCACACGGTATATTTTCTTTTTGCGGATTTCAGCCTCACCGGACATAACGCACGTTTTTACGACAATGAACAAAAATAGTGAAATTTACGGAAACACAAGACCGGCGATCGCTTTTCCGGCCGGATTACCCCATCCCGAAACTCTCCGCACGGCCGGCACCACCCGACACAACGGGCCGAAAAATCCCCGGCGGATATTCGCCGGGGATATTCCATCCGATCGCGCGGCATCGCGCACGCCGCAGACTAATAACTGCGGGCGAACAACACGCGGCGGTGCGACGGCTTGCCGGAGAAGACGCATACGCCCTCCTCGTCGGGCGCGTCGATCGGAATGCAGCGGATCGTGGCCTTCGTGGCCTCCTTGATCGCCACCTCGGTCTCGACCGTGCCGTCCCAGTGCGCGAGCAGGAAGCCGCCCTTGTCGTCGAGCACCTGCTTGAACTCCTCCCACGTATCGACCTTGGTAATCATCGACTCGCGGTAGTTGAGCGCCTTCCGGTAGATGTTCTCCTGAATTTCGGTCATCAGGCCCTCGATACGCTCCACGAGTCCCTCCTGCGAAACGGTCTGTTTTTCGAGCATGTCGCGGCGGACGAGTTCGATCGTGCCGTTTTCCATGTCACGAGGTCCCATCGCCAGACGCACCGGAACGCCCTTGAGTTCGTATTCGGCGAACTTGAAGCCCGAACGCACGTTGTCGCGGTCGTCGATCTTCACGCTGATGCCTTTGGCCTTGAGCTGCGCGGCAATGGCCTCGAAGCGCGTGCGGATCTCGGCCAGCTGGTCGTCGCCCTTGTAAATGGGAATCATCACCACCTGAATCGGCGCCAGTTTCGGCGGCAGCACCAGACCGTTGTTGTCCGAATGCGCCATGATAAGCGCGCCCATCAGGCGGGTCGAAACGCCCCACGAGGTAGCCCACACGTATTCGAGCTTGCCCTCCTTGTTGACGTACTGCACGTCGAACGCCTTGGCGAAATTCTGGCCGAGGAAGTGCGACGTGCCGCTCTGCAACGCCTTGCCGTCCTGCATCAGCGCCTCGATCGTAAGCGTATCTTCGGCTCCGGCGAAACGCTCGTTGGGCGACTTGTGGCCCACCACCACCGGCAGCGACATCCACTCTTCGGCGAACCGTTGGTAGACATGAATCATCTTTTCGGCCTCCTCGACAGCCTCCTCGCGCGTGGCGTGCGCCGTGTGGCCCTCCTGCCACAGGAATTCGGCGGTACGCAGGAACAGGCGCGTACGCATCTCCCAGCGCACGACGTTGGCCCACTGGTTGCACAAGATCGGCAGGTCGCGGTACGACTGAATCCAGTTCTTATAGGTATTCCAGATGATCGTCTCCGAGGTCGGACGCACGATCAGCTCCTCTTCGAGCTTGGCGTCGGGATCGACGACGACGCCCTTGCCTTCGGGATCGTTCTTCAGACGGTAGTGCGTCACCACGGCGCACTCCTTGGCAAAGCCCTCGACGTGGTGGGCCTCCTTCGAGAAGAACGACTTGGGGATGAACAGCGGGAAATAGGCGTTCTGATGCCCCGTATCCTTAAACATCTTGTCCAGCGCGTCGTGCATCTTCTCCCAGATGGCATAGCCATAGGGTTTGATGACCATACAACCGCGTACGGCCGAATTCTCGGCCAGCCCCGCCTTCACGACCAGATCGTTGTACCACTGCGAGTAGTTCTCGTCCGACTTGGTGAGGTCCTTGAGTTCCTTTGCCATATATCTTTATTTTTGATTTTGTTTCAGCCTGCAAATATAATAAAAAAATAAAGGTCCGTCACCGGGACGGACCTTTATATTGACGAAACGGCCGCATCAGAAACGGAAGCTGAGCGTCGCGGCCAGATAGTGACGTTTCAGAGAGGTGTCGTACAGACCGCTCCACGTCTCCATGTCGCCGCCGTTTTCGGGCCTGCTGAAGAAGAGCTGGTACTGCGTCTGCTTGTTGGTGACATACTGATAGGCCAGATCCAGCGTCGTGTTGCGTCCGAGGTTCACGCCGGCGCCGGCCGAGAAATAGTAGCTCTCATAGGTCGTCGGCATGCTGGTATAGGCGTCGTTCACATAGAAATCCCGCTCCTTGAGCATCGAATCGGTATAACCGCCGCCCACGCGCAGGGCCAGAATCGGCAGCGGCTTGACCTCGACGCCCGCACGGATCGAGTTCGTGCCTTGGAAATTATGCTTGAACTCCGCCTTGTAGTCCTCTTCGGAGAAGTAGTTATACTGCGGAACGTTCTTCACGCGGATCCCGTTGTACCAGTCGCGCTCGTAATCGATCGACACGATGGCGAAAGTGCCGAACGTATACGAAGCGCCGAACATCAGGCGCGCCGGCGAGGTGAAATCCCAGCTGTTGCCGCCGCTGTTGTTGGCCCGTGGCGTGGCATTTCCCACCGTAGCCACCTTGTTGTCGGCATTATTCCTGATATCCGAAAAGATATCGGCCCGATAGGAATAGTCGAGCGAATAGTAGGTCGGCGTATGGAAAGCCACGCCGACACGCAGGCCGGTCAGGGGCCGTGCGGTGAAGCCCAGCTTGAAATTCACGCCGCTGCCGTTCATCTCCATCTCCTGATAGAGATTCATCACGTCGAGCTGCTCGGCGAGCGCATTGCCGCTGCCGTCGTGTCCGATGCCGTCCGTATTGAAATAGCCGTATTCCTCCTGATAAGTCACGCCCAGTTTCTTATGTACGCTCTGAATGCCGATCGACGCGCCGAAGTAGAGGATATTGTTGATATTGCCGCCCATCGAAATCGTGAACTCGTTGATCGAACCCGAATTCACCACATCCATCGAATGCAGCACCGAGGCGTTGCGGCCGATACGCTCCACCGCCCAGATCGGGTCCTTCACCGTTCCGTAGTTCCCCAGCATATAGGCGTCGTAGGCCAATATGGCCGGCCAGACATTGGGATTCCACGCATCGACGGGAACCGGTCCGTTCGGGCCTCCGCCCTCGGCCTCGCGGTCGGGCCTTACACCGAAATTATTCATCTGCTGCGAAAAGATATCGGCGATCGTCGGCATCAGCCGGTCGGGCCGGTCGGGATCGTAGCGCGATTCCGACGAAAACGAGTAGCGGCTGTTGAAATCCGCGATGCGGTTCATGCCGATACCGAGCGTCAGGCTGGTCAGGGAGCTTCTCGAACTCTCGAAGACGTTCAGGGCGACGCCCACGTTAGCGAATGCGAACTGCGATTTGCTGTTTCCCTTCCACGAGGCCGTTCCCGCGGTCGATGCCTTCGCCATGGGCACGAGCGGCGTGAGCGAAATCTCGTTGCGGCGGTACATGCCCAGTCCCGCCGGGTTGAGCGACATCGACGACAAGTCGGCGCCCAGCGAGGTGAAAGCCCCGCCCATACCCATCACGCGGGCCGTGCCGAAAACGTGCGTCTGCGAAAGCTGCGCCAGATCGGTAGCCCACAACATGTCGTGGTTCAGCACCGAACCGCCGAATTCGAGACCCGTATTTTGCGCCTGCAAAGGCGCCGCAGCAACGAAGGCCGCGCACAATGCCACTATTTCCATGCTTTTCATAATTCTCTCCGTTTTAGTTGCTACCGACTGCCATACCCGCGTCCTCCGCCGCCCGAACTGCCGCCGCGCGAGCCGCCGCCGCTGTAACCGCCCCCGGAGCTGCCGCCCCGCGAACCGCCGCTGTTGAAGCTGCTGCCGCTGCTCGAACTGCCGCGGTCGTTGTAGCTGCTGCCGCGCGAACCGCTGTTGAAGTCATTCCGCGAGCCGCTGTTGAAATCACCCCGCGAACCGCTGTTATAGCTGTTGCCGCGGTTGTTGTAACTGCTGCCCCGGTTGTTGTAACTGCTGCCGCGCGAGCCGCTGCTGAACGGACTGTCGCCGTTGCGGCTGCCGTAGCTGGTGCTGTAGGAGCCGTTGCGGCCGCCGCCGCGCGAACCGCCGGCATAACCTCCGTTGCCGTACCGCGCCCCCGAAGTGCTCCGGCCGGGAGTGTAGCTCCTGCCGCGTCCGCCGGGATTGCTGTAATAGTCGCGGGGCCTGTATCCCGCATGGTGATGTCCATGCCAGCCGCCGCCCCATCCGGGTCCCCAACCGGGTCCCCAGTAGGGATGCCATCCGGGACCCCACCACGGATCGTACCAAGTGAAGCCGAAGCCCCAGTTCCAGCCGCCCCATGCGTAGCTGGGATAGCCCCACCACGAGGGCGAGTAGTTCCAGCCGAAATACCAGCCGCCGTAAGGCGTGCCGCCCCATGTTCCGAACATCGAGGTTATGTATTTGGGTTCGACCCAGACCTCGTCACCGGAAATGATGATGTTGTAGAAAGCCGGATCGTACGCCGTGGCATAGGTGAACGAACTGCCGTAGCGGAAGTTGTAGTAACTCGACGGCATCCGGTAGGTCGGCGACTCGAATCCCCTCAGACGGCGCGCATAGGCACTCTCGTACGTATCGGCCAGAATATCATTGTAAGGGTTCGAACCCGACTCGTCGTAATAACCGTTCTCCGCAGCCAAAGCCTGCGCTTCGGCGATCTTCGCCTCCCACTCGGCGCGGCGCGCCTCGGCCTCGGCCTTGCGGGCTTCGGCAGCGGCCTGCTGCTTGCGGGCGATGGCCGTTTTATCGTGCAGAGCGTACAAATCGTCGTTGGCATACCCCGACGACGCATAGTAGCTCGACGAACAGCCGGCCAATCCTGCGGACAGGATAAGGGTTCCAATTAAAATATTCAACTTTTTCATAGCGCACATGGTGTTTGCGTTAGTTCTTTTCCAATAAACGAAAACCATACCGCTTTTAGTATCGTTTTCACCATATAAACGGCCGGAGCGCAGCAATACTGCACTTGTCCGCCTGATACAAAGATAGAAATTATTTGGCAAAAGCATCAAAACGAACCGCTATAGCCGCATTTTTTCCTGCAGACTGAAATTTTTTTCGCACGAAAATGCCGAGAAATAAAAAATATGTCTATATTTGCAGTCCCAAACGAAAGGTTTTTCCGTGCGGAATATACTGGAGAGATGCCGGAGTGGTCGATCGGGCCGCACTCGAAATGCGGTGTACGGGCAACTGTACCGGGGGTTCGAATCCCTCTCTCTCCGCTGAAATACAACGAATAAAATAGCAAGGCCCTGCAAATCATACATTTGCGGGGTTTTGTGTATTTAGTCCAAAGGCATTGAAAAGCAATGTAACGCAGGTCGGCGGTGGCCTATTCGGTGTACCTGAAAACCGGCTGAAACAGTACACCGAATTCCGCGTCACTCCGAACGGAATTCCCTGAGCACTCCGATCCTCTCGGACATATCCGCCTCTTTCATCCTGCGGATCAGTGCGGCCAGCCGCATCGAATCGACCTCCAGTCCCATCGTACGGATATAAACCGCCTTGACGCCTTTCGACTCGTAGAGACGGTCGAACCGCCAGAACCAAGCCGGCCTTATGAGCTGCGGCTTGTAGTCGCGGCCGAGCAGCAGCCGGACCCAGTACTGGCCCCGGAAATAGAAGTCGTCCGCGTAAAGGACGGCATCCCACTCGATCTGCTCGCGGATCGCGAACGGTTCGGTGATGCCGTATTCGGTCAGGACGATATAGGGCCGGCGGTCGAACAGCGACCCTATGCCGTACAACAGGGCGAAGCCCGCCGTTATCACGAAACACCACCCCAGAACGACGTCGCGGACATAGTACAGAACAAGTCCGCCGGCAATGCCCGCAAGCAGCCCTGCGACGGTGATACACACCGCCTTCTTCCTCGATTTATGAATTATCATCCTCATCCTCAACCAGATTTTCATTTCGAAATCGTGCAAATTTGTCTCCAAAGGCATAAAAATTGAATCTCCGGATAAGAAAAAAACCTCGCGGCATGCGCCATTGTAAAAATCCGGATGGCAAAAGAGGAGACATAAATAACAAATTGAACAGATAATTTAAAACCGATCGAAAAATGTTGGAATATGAAATTTGGGGAAATACGGTCCAGACATGGGTCGTTTCCATACTCATCGTAATAGGGGCGTTCGTCGTCGTAAAACTGCTCTCCCTGCTGGGCAGGAAGGTCATAAAGCCGTTTATCGCCCGCACGAACAACCGGGTGGACGACATCATCTACTACTCCCTCGAAGCGCCCCTGAAATTCGCCGTGATGCTGCTGGGCATCTGGATCGCCATTCACCGGCTGGTCTATCCCGACCAGTTGGTGAAGTACGTCGACAACGCCTACCGCATACTGATCATATTGGACATAACATGGGTCCTCGCACGTCTCTCCACGACCCTGCTCCAGCAGTACTGGGGACAAAGGTCGGACGGCCATGCGGTGAAAATGATGCCGGTGGTCAGGCGGACGATTCTGGTCCTGATCTGGATCATCGGTCTGGTAACGGCCCTGAGCAACGTGGGTGTCGACATCAATGCGCTGTGGGGCACGCTGGGCATCGGCGGCATCGCCTTCGCGCTGGCCGCGCAGGACACGGTGAAGAACATCTTCGGCGCATTCACCATCTTTACGGACAAGCCTTTCGGCATCGGCGACACGATCAACGTGAACGGGCTGGAGGGAACCGTGGTCGACGTGGGCATGCGCAGCACGCGGATACTGGGTTACGACCGGCGCATCACGAGCTATCCGAACTACAAGATCACGGACGCCTCCATCGTCAACATCTCCTCGGAGCCGATGCGGCGGGCCATGGTGAAGCTGGGGCTGACCTACGACACGGGAGCCGAAAAGATGAAACAGGCGCTGGAGATACTGCGGGCCATCCCCGCGAAGATCAAGGACGTTTCCGGAAATCCGTCGGACGTCACGGCCTACTTCTCGGACTACACAGACTCGGCGCTGGTCGTCACGTTCTACTACTACATCGAGAAGCAGGGCGACGTCCTGAAAACGACGTCGGACGTGAATCTGGAGATCCTCGACTCCTTCGCCAAAGCGGGACTCACATTCGCCTTCCCCACACGCACGCTGCTCGTGCATCAGGACGACGCGGAAAAAGCCGGCGGCGAACCGGCAGCCGCAGACGGTACGCAAATTCAGAACTCCTAAAAAACATTCCATGACGACTCAGAAAAACCATCCAGCGGCCGGACAGCCCGATTCGTTCGACCGATATCCCGGCTATTACGGGAGCGATCTGGAACTGACATACACCCCTCAGCGTTCCGTCTTTACGCTTTGGGCGCCCACGGCCGACAAGGTCCGGCTGAACCTCTACGCTTCGGGCGAAGGCGGGGAACCGGAGGAGCGGCTGGAGATGCGGCCCTCCGACGACGGAACATGGCGCGTCGCCGCGGAGCGCGATCTTAAAGGGACTTTCTACACCTTCCAGATCGAGAAAGAGGGGAAATGGCTGGACGAAACGCCCGGCATCTGGGCCAAGGCGGTCGGAGTAAACGGCGACCGGGCGGCCGTAATCGACCTGCGCGAGACCGATCCCGAAGGCTGGGAGGCGGACCGTGCGCCCGAACTGAAAATGTATTCCGACATCATTCTCTACGAACTGCACCACCGCGACTTCAGCGTCGCCCCCGATTCCGGGATCGAAAACAAAGGCAAATTCCTCGCCCTGACCGAAACCGGCACCAAGACACCCCAAGGGGAGGCGTCGGGACTGGACCACCTCAAAGAGCTGGGTGTAACGCACATACACATCCTGCCCTCCTTCGATTACGCGACCGTGGACGAAGCCCGACTGAACGACAAGACCTACAACTGGGGATACGACCCGAAGAACTACAACGTTCCGGAAGGCAGTTACTCCACCGATCCGGCCGACCCCGCGGCACGCATCCGGGAGTTCAAGCAAATGGTGCAAAGCCTGCACCGGAACGGCATGCGCATCGTTCTCGACGTGGTCTACAACCACACGGCCTCGGTGGAGCATTCGAATTTCAACCTTACCGTCCCCGGCTACTTTTACCGCCACAACGCCGACGGCTCCTATTCCGACGCCTCCGGCTGCGGCAACGAAACGGCTTCAGAGCGCGCGATGGTGCGGCACTACATCGTCGAGTCCGTCAAGTTCTGGGCGAAGGAGTACCATATCGACGGCTTCCGGTTCGACCTGATGGGCATACACGACATCGAGACGATGAACCGCATCCGGGAGGAGCTGTCGAAAATCGACCCGACCATCTTCATCTACGGCGAGGGGTGGCTTGCGGCCGACTCTCCCCTGCCGCCGGAAAAACGGGCCGTGCGGGACCACGTCGGACAGATGGAGGGCATCGCCGTTTTCTGCGACGACTTCCGCGACGCCGTGCGGGGCAGCACGTTCGACGAACACGCCTGCGGATACGCTTCCGGAAATATCGGCGGACACTACGAACCCGTGAAATTCGGGATCGTCGGCGCCACGCAGCATCCTCAGGTGGATTACAACGGACTGCTGTACAGCTCCGTGCCGTACGCGGCCGCCCCGTCCCAAGCGGTCAACTTCGTCGCCAGCCACGACGGCTACACGGTCATCGACAAACTGCGGCTCTCCGTCACGGGCGACCGTGCCGAAGAGGAGCTGCTCCCGATCGACAAACTGATACACACCATCCTGCTCACGGCGCAGGGCGTTCCCTTCATCCGCGCCGGCGAGGAGATGATGCAGGACAAGCAGGGCGAACCGAACAGCTTCCGCTCGCCCGATGCCGTCAACCAAATCGACTGGGCGCTGAAAGCCGAACACCGCGGGCTGTTCGACTACGTCCGGCAACTGATCGCCCTGCGCAAAGCGCATCCGGCGTTCCGCATCCCGACGGCCGAAGGGCTGCGGCAGTGGCTCCGGTTCCTCGACACGGGCGATTCGGGCGTGATCGCCTATACTTTGGGCGAACACGCCAACGGCGATGCGTGGAAAGAGATACTGGTGGCCTACAACGGCAACCGCCATCCGGCCGAATTCCGGATTCCCGAAGCGGAGCGGATCGTGGTCTGCCGCGACGGCCGGATCGATCCCGACAGCCGCGAGCGTCTCTCCGGAGAGGTCGTCCGTATGGCCCCCTCCTCGGCTCTCATCGCATACTGCGAATAATTTCCCGAAAGTTCATCCTCCGGGGTACAAATTTTGTATTATCCTGATTGTCAACCAAAATTATAAAAATTATGTATTTCTTATGGTATTTACTCATCGGCTTG
>OLRY01000054.1_pt1 | contig 147207 bp, 139 predicted proteins | sample 1672541 | NCBI WGS metagenome assembly OLRY01 (sample SAMEA3136697, study PRJEB25190) | human gut metagenome | biome: human gut; feature: human-associated habitat; material: faeces | place: Austria | collected 2013 | reverse complement strand
GGCGACGGCAAGAGTAAGCTGATGCTTTCTCTTGCCGCTTTGCTTTCCAAGGGAGTGCCGCTGCCCTTTGCCGATGAGGACGATGCAGACGATACCGTTGTGCCGAGATTTAATTCGGCAGGTGGTGATGGAGACAGGCTCATCTTCATCAAGGAGGACGAAAAGAGCCTGACCTTTGGAGACCAAATACGGATCATGCCTGATGTACATGCCGGAAAGGGCTGCACTATCGGCACCACAATGACGATCACAGATAAAGCGGTTCCTAATATCGTTGGAGTCGATATCGGCTGCGGCATGTATACTGTTGAGCTGGGTAAGGTGGATGTTGATTTTGAAAAGGTCGATGCTGCTCATTATATTCCCAGCGGAAGAGATGTTTGGGAAGGGCGCATGGAGCGTTTTGACCTGACCGGACTTCGCTGCTATAGAAACCTGAAGCAGGCAAAGCGCTTGGAGAGAAGCTTGGGTACACTGGGCGGAGGGAACCATTTTATTGAGATTGATGCAGCTTCGGACGGCACAAAGTATTTGGTGATCCATTCTGGCAGCCATAACCTTGGCAAGCAGGTTGTGGAGCTCTATCAGTCTTTAGCCATCGACCTAAATGCCGGTAAGGCAGATTACTTCGAGCGTCGGGATGAGCTGATCCGTACATATAAGGAGCAGGGCCGCAGAGCTGAGATTCAGACCGCATTGAAGGCAATGGAGAAGGAATGGGCAGCAAAAGAGCCGACGATCCCTGCAGACCTTTGCTATCTGTATGGCACCTACTTAGAGGGCTACCTCCACGATGTAGAAATCTGCCAGCAATTTGCACAGCGTAGCCGTGAAAGAATGGCGGAAATCATTTTGGAAAAGACCGGGATGACCGCACTTTATTCTTTCCACACCATCCACAATTATATTGATACGAAGGAAATGATCCTTCGCAAGGGTTCTATTGCAGCCCATGACGGAGAGCTTGTCTTGATTCCGATCAATATGCGGGATGGCAGCGTGTTGGCTCGCGGAAAAGGAAATCCGGAATGGAATTATTCTGCCCCGCATGGCGCCGGACGCCTTATGTCTCGTACAAAGGCAAGAGAAACGCTGGATTTAGAGGCGTATAGGAAGACGATGGAGGGTATCTACACGACATCCGTCAATGAGGCTACCATCGATGAAGCGCCGATGGCCTACAAGTCGCTTGAAGACATTATCGATATCATCAGAGAGTCCGTCGATGTGATTGAGGTGCTAAAACCTATTTACAATTTTAAGGCGTCTGAGTGATAAAATTCTTCTGCGCCGTCTGATTGGAGGAATTGAAATGTTGAATCATTTGAAGAGTGAGGCGAATATTGCCTACACAGAAAACGGCGCAGTTACCAACGCAAGCACAATGTCTGACTGTCTGGATCTGTTCGCAGTGATCGGCGCGCTCCGTGCAGCCGACAATCAGGAAATCATCAGACGCTTTGTCCGCGCATATGCGGAGGACGCGGATATTGCCATGAAGATTCTGTTCTTCGGGCGCGATGTTTGCGGTGGTCTTGGTGAGCGCCGGGTGTTCCGCGTTATTATCAATTGGCTTGCCGAGAACAGAACGGAGTCTCTGCGCAAGAATATCGAGCTGATCCCTGAGTTTGGGCGTTATGACGATTTGGTGTCTCTCATCGGCACGGCCTGCGAAAAGGACGCTTTGCGTACCATTCGCAAGCAACTGGAGGCCGACCTTGCATCTGACGCAGAGGTGTCCCTGCTGGCGAAATGGCTTCCGTCTGTAAATGCGTCCAACGCAGAGACGGTCCGCAAAGCAAAGCGCATCGCCCGCTATCTTGGAATGTCCGATGCGGAGTATCGCAAGACCCTTGTAGAGCTGAGAAAGAAAATCCGCATCATGGAGCATAGTGACTTGGAATTGAGGGAGCATTGATATGACGATGTTAGAGGCTTTTGTAAAAGAGCGCAACGAGGCGCTGTTCAGCCTTGACCGAAAGAAGATCGAGGCCTACATGATCAAATATGGAGAAACTGAAATCTCCCAGACACCCGATGTCATTTTCTGGGCCTCCGTGTACAAGGCCATCTGCGGTATCAAGAACGCACCGGAAGCCATTGTAAGCAAGGCAAAGGCATGGCTGCACGAGCATGGCATGAGCGCTAATCTGGCGGGATAACAATTCCCCCATTGATCTGCCTGAAGAACATCGAAGCGAGTTCCTATAACAACTAAATCAACGACATCACGACGGAACGGTCGGGCTGAAACAGGGCCGCACTAAATCCGCTTCCAGGTCACTTGATCGTGGGCAGCAGCCCGAACATGAACCGGTAGTTATTCCAGACATACGTGAGAGGCCACCGGCAAGGTAATACACTATAGTTCTATCTATAGGTCTGCCTTGTCGGTGGCTTTTTTGTTTTTCACCGACATCACAAATACATATTCGCAGCCTGAAGTACAAGGGCCAAGGATACAAATACGCTGATTTCAAACTCTTTTGAAAAAGCAGTATGGGTACCCTTAGATTTCTGCGCCCTTTTTCAGGCAGGCAGCATCGGGAGTCCTTTTCGCCAGCGTAGTTGTGTCCTTTGGACCGCCGCAGGCGGAAAGGACTTTTTATGTGCAAACAGTGGCTCTGCTATATCGCTGAATACCCGTGATCTCCGAATTTTTGACTTTCAGCCAAATTCAAAAATTCAGAGGAGATTACGACAAATGGGATTTAATTATGGACTCGAAAAGAGAAAGTTCACCGAGGAGTGGAAGAAGCTCTACCACGAATATAAAGCTGTCGGTATGAGCGAAGAGGATATTCAGGATATCTATGCGTTCGACCTAAATGTGTTCAGGAAGAACAGGACGGAGTTCCAGCGCACACAGCCCCTCTCAGAAAGCTCCTGTGACGACGGAACCGAACAGGGTGAATCTATGTCTGCCCTATTAAAAAAGTTCTCCAGCGTGCTTTCTGTGTGCGACAAGTATTCTTTCCAAAGTGACCACCACTTTGCGTGGGTTGATGAAATGGAGAATGACGAATTATATCGGAAGATTATTTCTCTGCCGAAAAGAGATATGGACCTGCTGACGCTGATCGCATTTGAAGGATATTCACAGCGGGAGGTTGCAGAAATTCGCGGCATTGTCCCCGCCGCGATCTGCAAATAGATCGCAAAACTCAAAAAACTTCTGTATGGGGGTTAATTTTTGCCCATTTTCGTTGCCTACCAAGTGAAAGGATTATTTCGAAAACAAAGGAGCAGCAGAATATGAACCATTTGAACGAGGAGAACTCGTTTTGAATAGACCGATGTATTTGTGCCTTTGCCCGGTTTGCCTTGGTCAGTTCCTCGACACAGGAATCTATAAGATCGTGCGGGAAAATCACGGACAAGCAAAAGAGCTCTGTGATATCTGTAATTATCGCAACGGGTACGATTTCATCATCTATTCCAAAGCGGAAATGAAAGATGAGTTGACAGACGAATGGCAATGAAAAAGTCTGAGCTGAGAGAACTGTACTTGATGATATTTCCGGTGTATCCGGACATCGTGAACATCACTCAGCTCTAATCGATGCTTGGCATCAGCCGCCATCTTGCCTATGACTTGATCAATGACGGGTATATCAGAGGCCTGAAAATCGGAAATGCTTTCCGGATACCCAAGGTCAATGTCATTGAGTATGTCATGGATCAGGGAAAAAGTGCGATTTGAACTCCGTTTTGATAATCGCATATTTGAGTATCTCCCACCGACCGAATAAAATATAGATGTCGGTGGGAGATGCCTGTATACAATTCAATGATTCCAGAGGTAATAAAAATGGTATCAGGAACTCTTGCGCTGAAGAACGGCTACTATTATGCCGTTCTCAGCTATCGGGACGCAGCAGGAAAACGCCATCAAAAATGGGTATCGACAGGATTGCCCCAAAAAGGCAATAAGCGGCGGGCAGAACAGGAACTTATTCGTATTCGCAGCGAATTTGAGATTCCTCCGGCTGCTGGAGAATTAAACTCCAATATGCTCTTTGCAGATTATTTGGATCAGTGGCTTGAGATTGTCAGAGCGAGAATCAAGCCTGCAACATTCGCTCGTATCAAGGAATGGTCAAAAGCACGATTGGCCCGTATTTCCGCAAAAAGGAGCTAACCTTGAAAGAACTGGAGGCTCGGCACATCCAACAGTTTTATACGGAGAAGCTGAAAACCGTTACGCCGAATTCCGTTATCCACTATCATGCGGTAATTTATCAGGCCTTGAAGTATGCGATGAAAACCGACATGGTACCGCAGAATGTTGCCATGAAGGTGGATAGGCCGAGGAAGAACTCGTTTCAGCCGACATTCCTTGATGCGGAGCAAATGCAGAAGTTGTTCGAGATTGTCAAGGGAACGCGGCTGGAGCTTCCGGTTTTGGTTGCTGCGTTTTATGGACTGCGCCGTGGCGAGGTGCTCGGGCTAAAGTGGGATGCGATCGATTTCAATCGCGGAACGCTGACCATCAAACGAACAGTCACTGAGGTAACGATTGACGGCACCATGAAAATTATCGAGCAGGATTCTGCTAAGACCAAATCGAGCCTGAGAACGCTTCCCCTGGTGGGGAGCTTCCGCGACTACTTTCAAAAGGTCAAGGAAGCGCAGGAACTCAACAAGAAAGTTTGCGGCAATTGCTATAACTACGAGTACGACGGTTATGTCTTTGTGAATGAACTGGGAGAGCGCATGCGCCCCGACTATTTGACGGAGTACTTTCCTAAGTACATAGCAAAACACGGGATGCCGAAGATGCGGTTTCATGATCTTCGCCATAGCTGTGCCAGCTTGCTGCTGACCAACGGCGTGCCGTTAAAGCAAATCCAAGAATGGCTCGGCCACTCGGATTTCAGCACGACCGCTAATATTTATGCCCATCTCGACTACACTTCAAAGCTGTCCTCGGCTAAGGCAATGGTCATCGGAATGGCACTTCCCGAATCGGTGAATTTCGGCAGCAAGTGGAGTAAAATTTCAGACGATGTCGGAAAGAACTGATTTTTACAGTTCGAATACGCAAAAATGCCGAAAATCGCCTTGTTCTTTCCAAAAAACAGGCTGTTCTTTCCATAGCTTTGAGCCGATTTTGAGCAAAAGGGCAAAAAAGAAAAGCCCAAAAAACCTTGATTTTTCGGGCTTTTTTGGCAAAGAACCGTAATTTTGATAGAAACCCGTTAAGGGGGTGCAATTACGGTTTGGAGGGGGTGCATTTTTGATTTTAAGGGGTGCAACCACAGCTTTAGGGGGTGCAATACATTCTTGTGTTGCCCTTCAATTACCATGCAGGTGCAGGAGAGTGTTATTTTTCGTGGGAGCTGGCGTAGATTGCACGGATGTCCTTCGGCAACTCATCGGGAATCATGGCGGCGAGTTTTTCCTCATTTCCGTCCCGGATTGCCTGTTCATAGTACCAGCATTTGAATTTCAGCATATCCAGAGTGCGATTCATGCGTGCGATCTCCGCTTCCATGTGGGCTTTCCGTTCCTCAAACATGGCCTTACGCTGCGGATATGTGGCAGGACCCTCTTTACACCAATCCATGAACTGCTTGATATCCCGAATCTCCATTCCCGCCTTTTTCAGGCACTCAATAACCCGAAGCGCCTCAATCTCGGTTTCACTGAACTTACGGATACCGGATACCCGTTTCATGTTCGGGAAAAGTCCCTGTTTATCATAATAGCGCAGTGTAGAGATGGGCATTCCGAACATCTCCGCCACCTGTCCGATCGAATACATAAAAATTCCTCCGAAAATTTTCAAAAAATGTCTTGACCTGAAGTTAGGTTTAGGTGTTATCATTATAATAACACAAAAGAAACCGAAGTGCAAGGAGTGTTTCATAATGAGTAAAAAAGTGTTGATTCTTTCTTCAAGCCCCCGCAAGGACGGCAACTCCGAAACGCTGGCGGCAGCATTTGCCAAGGGCGCACGGAAGGCGGGCCATCAGGTAGAAACCGTATCTCTGCGGGAAAAGCAGGTTGGCTTCTGCAAAGGCTGCTTTGCCTGCCTAAAGTTGGGGCACTGTGTCATCCAAGACGATGCCGTGGAAATTGCCGCAAAAATGCACGATGCAAATGTGCTGGTGTTCGCAACACCCGTCTACTATTACTGCGTCAGCGGTCAGCTCAAGACTATGCTGGATCGTGCCAACCCATTGTTCGATACGGACTACGCCTTTACGAAAGCCTACTTGCTGGCAACAGCGGCAGAGGACACACCGGAAACCTTTGCGGGCACAGAAAAAGCCGTGCAGGGCTGGGTAGACTGCTTCCCTCGTTGTGCGCTGGCTGGCACAGTGTTTGCAGGCGGCGTAAACGGCGTGGGAGAGATCGCAGGTCATATTGCGCTGGAGCAAGCCTATCAGATGGGCAAGGAAGTGTGAGCCATGGCAATCAAACAAACGGCAGGCAGAGATGCTTTGGGGGAATTTGCTCCCAAATTTGCGGAATTGAATGATGATGTGCTGTTTGGGCAGGTGTGGAGCCGGGAAGACAAGCTTTCCCTGCGGGATCGCAGCATTGTAACAGTGGTGGCGCTGATGGCGCAGGGACTGACGGATTCGTCCTTTCAGTACCATCTGACAACCGCAAAGAACAACGGCGTGACGAAAACGGAAATTGCGGAGATCCTGACCCACGCGGCATTTTATGCGGGCTGGCCCAAGGCGTGGGCGGCCTTCCGTATGGCAAAGGAGGTATGGGCGGAGGACAACGCCGCCGACGCAAAAGCCAAGTATCAGAATGAAATGGTTTTTCCCATCGGCGCACCCAATGATGCCTTTGCAAAATATTTTATCGGACAAAGTTATCTCGCACCGCTTTCTACGCAGCAGGTCGGTATTTACAATGTGACCTTTGAACCCGGTTGCCGTAACAATTGGCACATTCATCACGCCAAAAGCGGCGGCGGACAGATTCTTGTTTGCGTGGCCGGACGAGGTTACTATCAGGAATGGGGCAAACCGGCACAGGAGCTGCGCCCCGGCGATGTGGTAAATATCCCTGTTGGCGTAAAACACTGGCACGGCGCTGCGCCGGATAGCTGGTTCTCTCATCTGGCAGTAGAGGTTCCGGGGGACGAAACCTCCAATGAATGGCTGGAAGCCGTGGACAATACAGCATATTTTAAGGCAACAGCCAAGGAGGTCTGAATATGGAAAAACTGAATCTGACACAGGAATGGGACAAGGTGTTCCCGAAAAGCGACAAGGTGGATCACAAAAAGGTGACCTTTCATAACCGCTACGGCATCACACTGGCGGCGGATATGTATGTGCCGAAGGGCGCAGAGGGCAAGCTGCCCGCCATTGCCGTCAGCGGCCCATTTGGTGCGGTGAAGGAGCAGTCCTCCGGTCTGTATGCGCAGAAAATGGCAGAGCTTGGCTTCTTGACGATTGCCTTCGACCCGTCCTACACCGGCGAGAGCGGCGGTATGCCCCGCTATGTCGCATCGCCGGACATCAACACCGAGGACTTCTGCGCAGCGGTAGACTTCCTCTCTATGCAGGAGAACGTTGACCCGGAGCGCATCGGTATCATCGGTATCTGCGGCTGGGGCGGTATGGCGATCAATGCCGCCGCCATTGACACCCGCATTAAAGTGACCGCTGCTATGACCATGTACGACATGACTCGTGTGAATGCCAACGGCTATTTTGACAGCGAGGATTCTGAACAGGCACGCTTTGAGAAGCGAAAAGCAATGAATGCACAGCGCACGGAAGATTACAGGAGTGGTACTTATGCATTGGCAGGCGGTGTTGTCGATCCGCTGCCAGAGGACGCACCGCAGTTTGTAAAGGACTATTACGCCTACTATAAGACTCCACGAGGCTACCATCCCCGCAGCTTAAACTCCAACGGCGGTTGGAATGTGACATCTTCGCTGTCGTTCCTGAATATGCCGATCTTGCAATACAGCAGCGAAATCCGCTCTGCCGTGCTGCTGGTACACGGGGAAAAGGCGCACTCCCGCTATTTCAGTGAGACAGCATACAGCAAGCTGACCGGCGACAATAAGGAATTGCTCATTATCCCCGGTGCAAACCACACTGACCTTTACGATCAGATGGACGTCATTCCGTTTGAAAAGCTGAAAGCGTTCTTTGAGGAATATCTGAAATAAGACATTTTTGCTTCGCGCTACGGCGGCTTTGGGCAAGTTGGCAGTCTGCCGCAGAGTTTTTCAAGAAACGATGTCCAGACAACGATGCAGGCGGGAGATATCGTTTTATATTCCGGCAATCAGCTTGTCATATTCTTCGGATCCAATTCGTGGAGCTATACCAAGTTGGGACATATCAAGGGTATGTCTGCCGATGAACTTGCAGTATTGTTGGACAAAGAGCAGACGGTTATAGAACTTCAGCTAAAGTCAAAGTAAGCCGCGGGCAGCAAGATGGCTTACCTTGGGACAGACAAGACCGCAGGCGGTGAAACCTGCGGTCTTGTCATGTTTGTAGGGAGTTACGCCTCGATTTCTGTGCCACCCTGGAATTTGAAGGTCATTCGTCCGTCGGCGTGGACAGTTATCGTGTCGATAATGGTGAGCCAGAGCTTTTCGTCAAACTCGGTGAGGGCATCCAATTCCTGCACCTCAAACATAAACGCTCCAATGGCTTCTGCCTGGGCTTCCCGTTCAGCCTTTGTGGTGCGGAGTTGCTCAAGCTGTGCCTTGGCTTTTTCGTACCGCTCCACAAACCAATTGTACCGGGCGGTGTACTCCTCCTGGTTCTGCGCCGTTTGCGAATTCTCTGCAATGCAGCGTTTTGTCAGTTCGGTCACAACCTCGATCTCCTCAAGCAGGGTCTGGATTTCCTTATCAATACCCGTGCAGTCCGTCAGCGTAGCCTGCATCAATCGTCAATCCTCAAGGATGTTGTCTTTGCTTTCGATGATAGCGTTAAGGGCGGTCACGAACCGCGCTTTAATGGTTTCCTCGTTCAGATGCGGCGTTTCGCATTTGTGCTCGCCCTTGAATTTGCCGTTGCATTGCCAGATGACCCTGCGGTATTTTGAGGTCGAGCTCCAGACTTTTGAGCCGAAGTAGGAACCGCAGTCCCCACAGATGATGCGGGAAGAAAAAATGCTCTTCCCGCTGTACTGACGGCTTATCATCTTACGCCGCGCAAGCTCCGTCTGAACTTTGTCGAACTCTTCCGGCGTAATTATCGGCTCATGGCTGTGTTCCACATAATACTGCGGCACCTCGCCCTCATTGACCTTCCTCTTTTTTGTGAGGAAATCGACCGTGAAGCATTTCTGAAGGAGAGTTAGGGATTCGAACCCTAGAAGCCTTTCGGCTTACAGCATTTCGAGTCTTTTAGTCATCTTATCAAGATCAGGTAGTTTCGTATTATTTTCAGGTCGTCTCGTCTGAGCCAAAAGCCGCATAAAATAAGGCTTTTTCGCCCTTGAAGCCTTGTTACGACTGCATTTTTTCAAAGTGGGTTCAAATCGGCATTTTTGCCGATTTTGGAGAGAAATTAGGGGAGACAGGAGAGAAATCACGAGAGAAGGCAATACAAAATTCAATACACCGCAGAAAGGACTTCAAACCGACGAAATCTATTTTTGAGGTGTATCATATGACGAATCTACCGATTGACTGGGACAGCGTGCCCGATGTGATGAACAAGGATCATTTTTATCGCCTTTGCCATATCAGCAAGTCCACGGCTTTGCACCTGCTCAAAAGCGGCAAGGTGCCCTGCGAGTGGACAGGCAAGAAAACACGCTGCTATAAAATCAAAAAAGAGGATGTTCGGGCGTACCTTGAGGAACGAGCCGTTTACCCCGAACTCTATTCTGCACCCCGTGGATGGTACGGCAGTCATTATGTAGCAAAGCTCTCCAAAGAACTGCCAGAGGATGTACTCCGGCAAATGCACGACTATTACGCAAAACTGCTTGGCAAGTATAAGGATGTCGTGACCGTGCAGGAGATAGTCACCTTGACCGGCTACGCCAAAACCACCGTCAATAATTGGTGCAACCGTGGGGAGCTTAAATCGTTCCGCAAAGGACAGCTCTTTTACATACCGAAAATTTTCCTCATCGACTTTTTCTGCTCGCTGACCTTCCGTTCCATCACCCGCAAAAGCCTGTGGCATATCCAAACGCTGAACGATTTTCAAAGGAAGGTGAAACAGAAGAAATAATGTGCGATTTGAAAATTCGCATACTCGCACCTGCTTTTCGATTTTGCTAAACTGTAATCGAAAGGCAGGTGCATTTTATGTCACGGTTTATAGAAGAATTTTACTACGGAAATATTGATCCGCAGGCACGCAGTACAAAAGAAAATAAGACGGTGCAAAAGCAAATGGAAATCCTGATGAATAACGAAGATTTTCTGACCAACGCCCTGACCGACAAGCCGAAGAAATGGTTCCTCGACTATGTGAACGCTTGGGGTGTTGTCAACGGCGAATCCAATCTCGATAGCTTCATTATGGGTTTCCGCCTCGGAGCAAACTTCGCCTACGAAGCTTTTGTCTCAGCCGAAACACCATTTCAAGATTTGCTAAAAGAGTAATTATATTCCGAAAAAACGCCTAATTTTTAATGTTCGTCGTAAAAAGTGTAGTGAACAGCACCATATTCGTTGTATTTTTTGTAATTAAGCATTTTTGGCAATCATTTTAAGCACAGTAGGAGGTTTTACTATATGAAATCAATATTTGAACAAATCGGCGGCACATACACACTGCAAGGCGATTACCGCTTGCCTAATCTTACTTTACCCGCCGAAGATGAACGCCCTATCGGCGTATGGGGACAGCGCCGACTGCAATACCTAAAACAATACCATAAAGTGCTGTACTACAATCTGCTCACTTCAGGCAAGCTACATTCCCACCTCGCAGATACCGAAGAACAAGCACAAATCCTCTTTTCTCGGCTGGTAAAAGAATACGCCGAAAAAAAAGGTGTCACGGAACAACTTAAAGCCACCGACCAAATGGCGTGGGTGCGGCAGATGAATAATATCCGAGAATGTGCTAATGCGTTGGTTATGAAAGAGGTCATTTGCATATAATTGAAAAGCACAACCGTAGTTCGATGAAACGGTTGTGCTTTTTCTTATAAATTCTTATCAGTAAGGTATTTGTCCAAAAGTTGAATCATAAACTCCTTGTCTAAAATCACGAGCTTTTTATTATGAACTTTTGCTTCGTGGAATAGCAAATATTTAAGTTGGTCATCAATCATGTCAGGATAAATCACACCAACTATTTCAGCTCTATTATCATTAAAGGCATCAATAACTTGTTGTATGATTTCTCTGCCAAGCGCACTTGCTTTTGTGATTTTTGGAGTGCGTAGATTCACCGATTTCGCAGCACCTAAAAACGTTAGATTCTTACCATTGTATGTCACCAACATTGATACATCTCCGAACTCGTGTCCTTGATGAGGCTGTGGTGTATATCCTTCAAAGTCTTCAAACAATTTTAGTATGCATTGCACATCATTTATATCGCATATCGGTTTATTCTTGCACTGACTACATTCATCGTTATTAGGATGAGAACATTTCTCTTTTAATTGATTCAGTGATGACTGAAGCATAGTAGGAGAATGCGTTAGTTGTCTATTAACAATTGGTGCAAATTCTTGAATATCAGAGGCCTTTAGTTTTTCGTAATTGGGACTTTTAAGAATTGTTAATGAACCAGTATTTAACGCAAAATATTCATTGTTCTCAAAAGCAATATCCGGATAATATAATTTGATTGTGGCTAAAAGTTGCTCAGTAAAATCATCTGTTGCAATTAACGAAATAGCATCATTAATATCTGCTATTGTATTTATATGTCCGTTTTCGCAATCGAATACAAAAGGACCTCCTTGGGCGTTTCCGCAATCACTGCATACAATCTTCGCTGGAGCCTTTTTTGTTATTGCAAAATGCGTGCCACCGCAATCGGGACAACTAGGAATGGAGGGTTCTTCGCAAGTATCGCACAAGCAATATACTTTCTCATAAAATTTGTTGCTCAATTCAACATAAGCTTTATATAAATCGAAGGAAACGGGATAAGAATCGACATTTGATTTTTTACACGCAATTATAGCAAGAGCTATTTCGTTTAGAATAGGTATGGAAGATTGTTTAATATCATCCCAAGAAGATGATGAAAACATATTAAAACCGGAAACAGTTTCTAATGTGACATCTGATGAGTTTTGAAAGAAAGAAATTATGTTATCAATTCTTCTTGTGCTCCACGCTCTAAACTGTGACGAGGTCAAACTTTTAGATAAATACATCTTACCTTTATTACAGTTAACACCCAAGGTTCCGGTTGTGTTTTCGTCTATATCTTCAACGTATTGCGTATTAGTTATATCATAATCTTCATATCCATCGGGAATGCAATCTTTTTTGTCGCCTAGATTTTGATCTGCAAATGTAATCTTTTCTAATTGATTTTCGGGCGGGTTAGCATTGTGTCTGGTAACTCGTTTTGTCTTATCGCTAGGAAAAACTTTTTCTAGTAGCTTACTTGTGATTTTGATGTTAGTAATATCAGCAGAATATAGGGAACTAAAGAAACGCTTCAAAGCATTCATTAGAACTTCGGGCATATTATTAATAGCGATGAAATTTTTATCTATACCAACCCAAACGAAGCACTCTTTCATCATATAAACATATGTGAATTCCCCTTCTTCATTTATGTAGTTGAATTTTTGAAGATATGATAATGAAATTTCATACGTGCCGCCAAACTCAATTATTGACACAAATTCCAAGTTTTTGTACTTATCATCTTCTCCATATTTTTGAGCGGATATAAATTCTTTGATTTTCGTTTCCAAAGAGTCTTTATCAAAAGAGATATCGTTGCTTCGTTTAGCCCAGAATAGCGTAAAACCGGGTTTTAATCCATATCTGTACTTTTCGTATGCCGCATCAATTGTTTGTGGATATATTTCGGGTGACATTTTAATCAACTCGATTAAAACAGCTCTACTTTGCGAATTCACAAATTTTTGAAGATCGTTGGTATAGTTTTGCTTTTTAATTTGAAGTAAGCGTGATTCAATATTTTCTTTTTCAATGTTTTGCCAAATCATTGCCCGTATACCTTTGATTTGCATACTTTCGAGCTTGATTTGCTGTTCTTCTGGAATCAACATAGTTATTTTCTCCTTGCTTTACATATTTGTAAGCGTTTAAAACATTAGTTCAAATCAGGGGCATCACATATCAACTGGATAACTCTACCTGTAAACTCTTCAAAACCTATGTTTTTAAATTTTTCATGATATTCAACTACACTTTGAACTGGAGGACGATTACATTGTCCTCTACGATGACTTCCGGTAAGAACATCAAATTCGTCTCTACGACGTTTAAGATATTCATTATCACTACCTAATTTATGAGAAATAATTCTCATTGCTTCGCTTCTATTGCTATAACCAAGTCGCTCCACACCTTCCATATCGAATTTGGATAAATAATAAGCAACTAAAGAAAGCCTGTCAGATTTTGTCATGTTTTACTCTCCCTTCTTTTTCTTATAATACTTTTGATGAACGCTGATAATATTTTTATCAATTTCATCTACCTGTCTGAAAATTGCCATTAAAACATCAACTACAATACTGTTTCCTGCAAGTTTCTCGCAACGCTCTTTACTGTATAAAAACTGATTCTTTTTTATTTGAATATTGTTTTGTGAGAGTATTTCGTAATCTCTTTCATCAAAGCCCATAAGCAAAAAGCATTCACGAGGCGTGAAATTTCTGTATTGGCTTTTTCCGATAGCATGTTGCGGATATAGGACCATACCTGCTGTCGGATGTCTGTCTTGTTTTGTTGTTAAAGTATTAACGGTATCGGAGATGCATTGTATGCCATCATAAACAATATCGTTATCTCTAAAAATCTTTCTTCTTGACGGCGTGTCATTTGTATTGCTAATATCTGCCTCTATCTTGTATTTTGGTATATTGTAGTTTACACGCAAATAATTAATTAGTGGAGCTCTGGGCAGCGGAGGTTGCTCTTCTAAATTATGTTCTTTGAAGTATTTTTCAACTTTTTTTCTTTTTTTCATATCGGGGCAAAGAACGCTTAACATATAGGTTCTAACCCTTTTTTGTGGACTACCAAAGTTGGATGCGTTTAGCGTATATACCTGATTGAAATATCCTAATTCTACAAGGAAGTCTTTCCACTCAGCAAAGTTTCCCTTATGCGCTTTTGAAAGGATATTGCTTACATTTTCCATTAAAAGAAATTTGGGCAAATGCCTACCGGCTTCTTTCATTTCTTTTAAAATTCGTTCAACTTCCCACAACATACCGGAACGATTATGAGCATCACGGTTTATGCCGCTCATATTACCGTGCCAAGAACCACAAATAGATAAGTCTTGACACGGGAATGAGTAAGTTAGCAAATCAATCCTTTTAGGGAGCATATCATAAGTAACATTAGTAATACTTCCTAAGTTTCTTGTCCTGTTAAGTGCACATAAAATTTTCCTCAAAGAGTCCACCGGCCACATAGCTAATGATTTCTCTTTTAATGGCGTTTTTCCGTCGGTACTCAAACCATATTTAGACAATATACGCAATATTTCATCTTTAGAAAGATGCTGGTATTCTGATAAATCTTGTACTCCATTATGAATAATATCATAAGCATAGAAGGCAGATATATCCCATTCGATGGTATTGACAACCTTATGCTCAATTCCTAATTTTTGCAAAGCCTTCGCTTGGCTACCAATGCCGCTAAAGGTCTCGACAACTCGTAACATTATTACAACTCCTATGAAGATGTTATTTTGGAAAACCCTCTAAGCGGGCTTTTTCAAGAACTTTTAAAATCATTGCACACTGTTTTTCAGAAGGAAATTTTCCCTTTTCCATATCGAGAGCAGCATTGACAAAGCTTAAATCTGTGGGCGATAAAACTGGATGTGTTTTATTCCATTCAATTAAATATTTCCAATTATCAAGTCCAAAATTAGCAACTTCAATCATAGTGTTAACTTTTGTGACTTGCTTTTGCTCTGAAATTGCATCTTTCTTTTGAGCTTGTACACTAGATTTATAAGCAAGCTCTTTTTCAAATTCTGGTAACAGTGTTAATTTCATCTTTTTGGCAGCATCCCAGCAAGCTTCTCTTTTAGCCCATTCTGTAACATTTTCTACTGGTCGATTTTCGTCAATAAGAAAATCATAAATTATTTTTGAGCTTTCTGTTATCTGATGTATCCACGCAGATGATAATTTTTGTTTCAACCATATATTTCTAAAATCAATAGAATATTCGGGATAATCTGTATGTACGGTTTGTATGATTTTTGCCAATGTATATGCAACTATGTTTGCTTTGTAACTGTTGTACCAAGACTGGGTTTTAACTATTTTATCGGACTGTTTAAACAGAATTGCCATAGCTACAACAGTCTTAAAATAATCTTCATTGAAGCGTGCATCATTCTTTTCCCATTGAACGGCGGCATGCTCGGCAAATTTTGCAAATGATTTTTGGCCGCCAGCACTTGCAACATGAGGTAATTCCCTGTAAATATTCATATACTTTGCAAGATCTGTTTTAGTAAACATTTGGCTTTTGGGACACTGCATTTCGAACCGTTTTCTACCCGCTTCGGTTGCTTTATAGGTTTCTTGTTTATACTGACCATTCGCTCGCTCATAATACCAATGTGTTCCATACTGTTTACCATCAACCGCAGGCGCAACTATACGTCGAGAGATGCTTTCCATTCTAATGTGAAATGGATGATTAGACCATAAGTCTGCTTCACTAACTTTATTTTGACTGTTAGCGTACCTAGATATATTGGGGATAAGTTCTTGTGCTTTCTCGGGGGATACAACAGAAAGTTTCATGGGAACATAAATGTGATTTAGTTTTTCCTCAGATCCATCTCTTTTGTCTTTTAACAGGGCCATAGCAAGCGATGCTGTTGTTTGTCCGCCGTTTACGATTTGTAGCGCAGTTATTTCGGTAATAAATAAACTGCCGTTTGATTCAGACAAGCTGATACTAGAAGCGGTTGCCGCAATGCCGTTGTTGTAGGCAAAGAACATATCAGGAGCGTTTAATATCGTGTTGCGAATACCCTTGTTGACTTTACCTTTAGTTTGTAAAAACGAACGTACATTACCTTCCAACAATCTGCCACCGTATGAATTATAGAGTTCAGCCAACAACATTCCCGGAATATTGCACAGATATGCAGTGTAATCATCCGTTTTACTCGCGGGTAAGCAAGGCAAGCCGGATTCGGTATATTCCAGCATATTAATAACAATATCTTCTTTTCCGCTTTTCGATTCTGCTAATTGGTATAGACGATTTATATCCCAAATGTGGTATTCTACAGGAATACCATTTATAGAGCCATTATTCATCGTCTGTATGTTTTTGCTCATACTCATATCAGTAAGGATATAAATACAATATTTTCGCACAGATGCATATTTTTTTAGAATATCAATAGCTAACCCATATGCTGGATGGCTTTCCTCTGATTTTTCTTTGATGTATGTTGCTTCTTCAATAAATGCTTGAGCCCTAGAAAACAGTTTATTGGCTTCTGTTGCGGTTAGTGTCTCTATTGATCCGTAACTAATCGATGGTACAACATACAGAGATAAATAATCGTCAAGCTCATTATAAGAATATCCATCAATTTGAATCTTTTTACTTCTTGTACCTATTCCTTCAAATGGTAGATATTCAATAGCATCCTCCAATACTTCTGCTTCTACCAACACTTCGGAAACATAGTTAATAAACTCTTCCTTGTCTGATGTATTGTCAGCAGAGAAAGCAAATCTGAATTGTTCAAGTAAGGCTTCTCTGAATTCTACCAATTCCATAGATTAATTCTCCTTTAAAAATTCCTGTATTGCAGACAACGAAAGCGAATAATTTGAATTTGCTATCGCTGTAGGAATATCTTTCTTCCTTAGCGCAGGAAAGGATTGATTTACCAAATATCTGTTAATAACAGTACAAACAAAGCCAGATTCGTCATATTCGTTACGATGAATATAGCCTTGACGAATTAGAATATCCCTCAATAACTGTCTTTGTTCACCATTTTCTAAATTCTTTTCGATTTCGTCAACTATGCTATTTAAAGTAATACGATTCGGATTTGCATAACTTGTCTTATCAAGATATACCACAACCAATTCTCCGTCATTATTGGTATCCAACTGTTCGATGGACGAGATTTTTACTGTTGCTGCGCCACTAACAGTAGCTTTTACTTCATACCAAGAATCAGCACACACAAAATCCTGATCAGCTTTATCTGGGCCTATCCATGATTGTAATGCAACATTCTTTCCATATTTTTCAAAAAGGATTTCTTTAAGAAATACTAACTCGCCAATCAGTCCTTTGATTTCTGAAAAGTTTAACAGTCCAGAGCTATTCTTTTTAAGCATTTCTTGCCATTTCAAGTATCTAAGACACACAAAGGTTGTTCCTTGCGATTTGTCTTTAATATCTCTTGTGGCATTTATGATATCATCACAAAAATGGAAGAACATATCTTGATATTGGTTATCAAGAAGACAAAAAGACAAAGCCCACGCACCGTCAACACGTTTTCCTATAGATATTCCAATTAAGTGTGAGGAATATATCTGCATAGGCACGCTTTTTGAGATTAATAACATTGAGGTACGTGCAGAGGTGTCTCTTCCTAAATAAATATCTAACGGATGATCCTCATCAACTCTACGAAACGAATCAACTCCTTGAGTGACAGCAAACATATCTTTAGCAATTGTACTCATTTAAGGTTCCTCCTCGTTACCAGTTTCCTCAAGGTAGTCATCATCGATTTCAAGAAACTCTCTCCATTTTACTAAATTGATTCTGTAGCGATAAGACTCTTTCTTTCTTCCATTTATACTAGGAATACCAATACTTAGCCCTATTAAGAGATCAGGTTGCTCCTCAATGAGTTCTCTCTTTTCTTCATCATCCTTTGGATCTAAGCGTATAGGATGAATCATTAAGAGGGGCTTACGCTCAACACCGGAATTGAAATATTCTTCCTGAGAAAATGATTTATCTTGTTCGGTTTTAGAACGTAACCGTTTTGCTGCTTCTTCGATTTCGCGTGTTTTTTCTTTACTTAGTCCGCCTTTAGCGAGGGAAGCATTACCTAAACGTGCACCTTTTCCTGACATTTGAAATGCTTTACTCTTCTCTTTAATGGCAAAAATACGACGTATTGGTTTTATGTCGATACCGCAAAAACTAGTAGATTCGCTTCTTCCGTTTGAAATAAGAATGTCCCAAGTATCAACAGTACCATCTGTATACCCTTCGAGCATGTGTACTAAGTTGGAGGTTCTGAATTCCATGTTTAGATAGTGGCTTTTGTAAGCGGTTAGTAACTCAATAACATAGTGCTTTGGAACGTTGAGTATTTGTGGATGTGACAAAGCAAGATTTTCTTTAGCGGGGTCTGCAAAAGAATATCCATCATCACGAAGTTTGTCGATCCATTTTGTGATTAAATTGAGATTGGCGTTATTGATATCCTTGTTCATATGAATGTAAGGAGTTTCAATTACATCACCATTTAAGCTGATTGCCATATCGATGTCCTCAGTATAACGCATTTTATTAATAGCTGTTACTAATAAAGCGTCTTTGTCCGAGCGAACACCTAATCCGAATTCCTTTGGCGTTAAATCTAAATCACGCATTCTTCTTACTTCTCGGCGTAATTCGTCGGAAGCATCTGAAATGTAGGCATACCATTCTACTGAGGTTTCGCTCATCCAAACTTGACACACATCCGCGTAATGAGGACGGTATCCAAACCATCTTCCCATTTGCATTAGCGTATCATACATTTTAGAATTACGATGAAAATAGCTTGTGCATAAACCCTCGAGAGTTAATCCTCTAGAAAGACTAAATCCGCCGATGGCAATTATTCTCAATCCGTCTTCTTCGCATTCATCGTAATTTAAGTTTTTAGGAGCATTTCCGCCGTTTACTGTACGGACAACTATAGAAGCAATAGCATCATTCAATGCTAGTTGAATTTGCTCCCAATTAAACCGTTTTTCGCCCGCAAGAATATCATCACTTAATGATGCAAAGTGTGTATCAAAAACTTGCTTTATAAAAGCAATTCCCTCGTGATTTAAAGCGCTCTTTCCTGTGCGATAATAATTTTTAACTTCACGCTGAAGTTCTCTTACATAACTATCTACTTGTTTACAAATTCTTTCTTGAACATCAATAAACCTACTTATATTTATAAGCATTGAGCGATGTTTTTTCTGATGCCCTCTTAGGTCTCTCACAGCATTAGCTATAAAGAAAGATGCAATCGCTTCTCTTAATGATAAAGGCAAGTCGGCGCTAGGGATAAAATCCTTTTTATGTTTTTCGGGCAAATAATACTCACAATCATCATTATTCTTAACCATATAATTGTGCTTCCCGTCATTAGGAAAAATTGTCCTCGCGCCTATATAATTTGTTGGAGCTTCTAACGCATAGATGAAATCACGAGGAAATAAATCATCTTCTAACATTTCATCGTTGCTGTCCGGATTGATAAAAATGTTTGCATACGGTGTAGCAGTAAAAGCTACATAGTTAGAACGTGTAAACAGCTTTAAAAGTTTTCGAATACCTGCATTGATAGCTGTTGGAGTATCTTCATCCTTTTTGGTATTAACAGAAGCATTATCTGCTTCGTCATCAATAAGCAATAGTGGACTATGTATCTTACCATCAACTGGATTGGCATTGTAGATACGAAGCCATTGTTCCAACTTTTCAAGAACACTTTTGTTCTTCTTTAGCACAAAAAGGATAGGGCTTTTTATACCGGATAATCGCCCATTAAGCTGTTTTGCTGCATTTGTGTTAAAATCACTTGCCGTTGATGTGACCGCCCAACCGGAAACAGAAGGATCAATATTCCCTACTCCGATAAATACATTATCTTTATCTCGTGTAAAAGCAGTACTGTCCAATCCTACAAAACCAGCATCTAATCGGCTTTGCGTTTGTCTGCGAAGTTTTTCGATAGTGCCAGTCAGAAGAATAATTATACCATAGCCTGAGTCTGCAGCTTTATTAATAAGAGCTGTGTAAGTTGATGTTTTTCCTGATTGCACATCACCAATTACAAGACCACAACGAGAAAAATCTAATGGCGAGTTCGGGTTTCCCATTAAATCCATCATTTCATCGGTGGATGCATCTAAAGAGTTTATTACATCAGCATTAAAGCCTTCGTTTTTCACTAAATAAGTACAATACCTATTCCAATAGGTGGGCTCGATATCTTTTTTTGCATTGTAATACCAAGTCACATGGTTCTTTTCTTTTATACAAGTGCCTCTGTCCATTCGCACAGAGAGTTTGGAATGCAATTCCCTGATCACTTCCTCTTCTTCTTCAGCTGAGATCGGATTAAGGACTTTAAAAACATTAATATATCCTTTAATTGTAGCCTCGTCTATGATGGTATCTGGTTTTACTTGCATAAGCACATGAGAAATAATTGTTTCTTGATTAGTCGTCACTGCTGTAATCCTCCTTGATTTTATCAACAACTTCTGGATATTTTATAAAAAAGTCAATTTTATCCATTGAGTTTACAAAAGTTGCAATGTCTCCATCAATCTCTTTTATAGACTGAATCATATCAGCCGCTACTTTATATACCTCATCAAACTCTAACGAAGATGCCTGAACTGGATTTTCGCTTTTTGCAAGTCTAAAGTATACATCTCCATAAGGGAAAGCATCTTCGATAGTTTTAATTAATGAATCCAAGTATCGGTTGCCTTCTTCATCCAAACATTCTTCTAGTTTTTTGTAAAGCGGCAAATCACGATTTATAAGATATTGGAAACAACCTCTGTTATCAATTGGATTCCATATGTGTTGGAGATCATCATCTGATACTTTTCTTCCTCTATATCTATAAACTTGTTCACTGCGACCAACCGTGTTTTCCACAATGCCCACAAGATTCTTCTTAATAATATCAGGTAAAGAGGCTGCCGATTTTTTAATGTCAATCTCCCAAAGCGAATCAAGAGAGTTAGGAATATCAACACGCACACGCGCCAATTTATTCAATTCGTGTTGTTTAATTAATCTAAACCAAGTACCCCAAATAATTAAACGTTTGTTTCGATATACATAAAAGCCTTGGTTTTGTCTGAGGTCGCCTAAATCGCCTAACATCTTTTTGTCTTTGGTGGAAAGCTTACTTGCGTAAGGAAGAATGTACGGCTTAACTTTAATGCAACTATTTTCAATAAGTAATGTCTGCTCCACTAAAGGCTGAGTAGCGGGGTGATTCGACAAAAAAGGATCTATTGGTTCAATCTTTTCGTTATTGAAATAGATTTTAACCCTTTGCATAGGATTTTCATCACTGGTAAATCTATGAAAGACGAGTGATATATGATTGCGAGCTATTTCTATTTTCTCATCAAAGACTTTAGATTTTTGAGATTCTGTTGCGCCATTCAACATTCTGTCGAATAATTCCCATAAGACAACCGTTCCACTTTCTTTTTCCTTAAGTTCATCTATAAATTGTATATTATTTATTTCGGTTTCATCAAAACACTTTAGCGCCCAGTCCTTTTGAGTGATAATATAATCTAAATCCCATTGAGCACCATGGATTTCTTCGCCTTGTTTGGTTATCACTGTCAGTTCTCTGCATTGGGATAATGATGCCATCTTTAATCCAAGTCCAAAACGGCCTAGATCGCTTGCATCTCTAACATCTTGAGAACTTTTACTACCGTAACGCATCGCAGAAATAAGTTCATCCTGATTCATACCGCACGCATCATCAATCACGGCAACATATTGCGGCGTTGTAGAGTTAAAACGAATATGTATCTCTTTTGCGTTTTTGCTTATGCTGTTATCTATTATGTCAGCCAAAGCGGATTCAAAAGAATAACCAATAGAACGAGTTGATTCAACAAGTATTGGCGCATATGGCAAAATGATTTTTTCTTTCATTTCAGCGTCTCCTAAACTTAATAACTTAAAGTTCGAGGTTATTATCTCACATATATCTACAAATTTCGCACCGATAGCGCTAATGAACTATGGCTTGAAGAAAAGATATATGTGAGATAATAAATTTCAATTTCTTCCAAAGTGTCGATTTGATACTTTGGAATTTTACAATTCTTCCGTCTTAAAGGTTGTATAACCCTCATAATATTAGCTGTGGTAGATGCTTTATATACCGCACAGCTATATTACACCAACACTTCCCATTTACCGTAGCGTTTGCCGTCAACTCTGCGGATATATTGTTTCTCTTTCAGAGAGTCTATAATGCGCTTTATACTTCTGACGGACTTTCCTGTTTGTTCTGCAAGCTCGGTCTGCTTAACAGACGGTTTCTTTTTTATTAAATCTAACACCGCAAGTTCTTCTAAAGTGCATTTCAAAGTGTCAATTTGGCACTTTGGCGTTTCGCTTTTGGCACTTTGGAAAGCGGTTTCATCCACAAAATCAACATGCATATAGCGATTTTTTAATTCGTGATTTGTACCGAGCAGAAGGTTCGCGAAAAACAATTCCAAAAACTTTGTGGTGGAATGAATACCTTTTTGCAAATCGTTATAGTTTGCTCGAATCAATGCGTTACGGAAATACCAAGAGTTTTCACGGAACGCATCGTTATTGACACGGAACCCAAAGGTTTTCATATACTTAATCATAAACACAGCGGTGGCTCTTGTGTTGCCCTCGCCGAAGGGATGAATCTGCCAAATATCCGATGCAAATTTTGCAAGGTGCTTTACCGACGCTTCAACCGACAGTCCCTCATAGGAAAACTGTTTTTCAGTGGCAAAATCATAATCCAAGGTATCTTTTATGCTGCCCCAATCAGCGTAGATAACCGTTTCGCCATTCAGTATCCATTCCTTTTTGGAAATGTTATACTTGCGTATTTGTCCGGCGTGGTCAAATACGCCCTCAAACAATCTGCGGTGAATGGTAATCCACTCAGCTGGAGAAAACTGAAACGCTTTTTCGCCTAAAAGCTTGGTTATTCTTGCAGATACAATATCAGCTTCTTTGGTGTTGTCCTCAACCTCGGTGCGGGTGGTTCTCTGCTCGTAATAGCTGTGAATGCGCTTCTGAGCTTCGTCGATGGTAATTTTGCCCTCGATGTGGTCTTTTGCGGTATCCAGCAAATATTCGGAGGTTTTCAGCCCGTCAACCGCTTGCAAGCCGATAGCGGTTTGCCACGCTTCACTTTTTTCGATTCTTTCAGGCTCGCCCTGCCTTATATATTCTTCAAGTTCAAATTGCCAATTCTTATCGGGCATATTTGTACCTCATTTCCTATAATTCTTCCGTCTTAAAGGTTGTATAACCCTCATAGTAGTAGCTGTGGTCGATGCCTTTCATATAGACCTCACGGCTGTTAACTTCATCGGTCAGCGCCGCTTTTAAAAGGTGTTTGATTTCGATATCTTTAATAGGACTACGCTCCATTGCAAGGAGATAATCTTCTTTGTCAACCTTGCTCCAATCGACAACCCTGCCGATTTCGTTTTTTAAGATATGGTCGAGCCAAATGCGAGTACTGCGACCGTTGCCCTCCCGGAAAGGGTGGGCAATGTTCATCTCAACATACTTTTCTACGATCTCGTCAAAGTTCGACTGCGGCATTTTATCGATGTTTTCAAGCGCTGCCTGCAAGTACATTAAAGGCACAAAACGGAAATTACCCTTTGCAATATTGACTGTTCTGAGTGCACCCACAAAGTCGTAAATGTCCTCAAAGAGATATTTATGGATTGCCTGCAATGTAGAAAACTTACCGACAGGAAGATTATCTAAAATACCTTTTTCAAAAAGTTCAACAGCCTTTTTCTTGCTGATTCGTTCTTCCTCACGGGCAAGGTCGGCAGAGCTTGTCAGACCTAATTTATTTTCAAGTGCCATATTGCACCTCCAAAATCGAACTATAATATTCCTGAAATTAAAACGATTGCAACTACAATAATTAAAATACCTACTAACAATGTCATACAACCGGCAGCCTGTGGGGATGATTTTCTATGATTAGAAGTCGGCTGAGAATAAGTGTATGTATGGGATTCCGGCTTATGAGCTTGTACCGGTTTTTGAGCCTGACGAGGCTTGGTGGCTTTAGAATATAAAGCGAGAGGGTCGGTTTGATTCATTATGCGTGAATAAAAATCGTCAAGCCACACAGTATCACACGGTTCACACATGTTTTGCTCGGTGCAATCAGGTTCATGTGCTATTTGATTTCTAACCCAACGGTAGTGTTTCAGTTGTTTTAGGTCATCATCCCAACCTCTTACAAGATAAGAACCACGGGGAGTATTTATCATTTCATCAATATAAGCGGATATACGCCTATCGTCATTTAATACTTCGCCGCATAGTTTTTCAAGATGTTTATACGATTCAATAAAACCCATATTATACATCTCCGAAAATTACTTATCTGCCGCAACGCCGGATTTCATCCAAGCGTCTACTTCGCTGACCTTGAATTTCCAAAGGCGTCCGATTTTTGCGGCGGGCATATTTCTTTTTTCTATCCAAGCGAGTACGGTGTCACGGCTGACGCCGAGGTATTCGCAAATTTCTTTCATTGAGTACCAGCGTTCGATGTTGGAATCCATTAAATTATCCTCACTTTCGGGTAGATATATTTATACAATTTTAGTATAGTATATTTTAGCCTTAAAATCAAGGATTATTGCGGATTTATAAAGGAAAGGTGGGAAAATTTCATAAATCCAAGCGGACAAAAACGGAGCGATCGTTTTGACAGCTCCGTTTGATATAGTAATATATTCAATTTTTTCATACAAACGATGGCACAAATCTCGGATGCGCTATTTTGTTATATTCCTTCTTATATGTCGCAAAGAGCATTTTCAGAGAAACGATATGCACATTATCATAGCGCTTACTTAAAGTCCAAAAGCTGTCCGGCACGCGGTTTACGGTGCAGATAACATATTCATTCTCGTAAAACGGTCGCTTCTTTGTAGTGCTGTTTTCAATCTCATTCCAGAGCTTTTGTGTAAGCTTTCCACCGGGAGTTATATCGTAATACGCATATACAGTCTGCTTTTTCTCGCAGGCAAAGTCAAAGGTTACATTGCCTACCTTGACGTTATGATAGCTTGAATTTTTGGTGTCGATGTACTCGGTTGAAATGGAGTTAAGGTTTTTCTCCAGCCAATAGTCGCACATATCTTTATAAAAATCCGCCATCAGCTCGTCATTTAAAACTTGCATAAACCGACTGAAAACATCCTCACCAAAGCTTCCGTCGGGGTTCGGCACGACGGTCATCAAGCACTTATACCACAAGGTTAAATAAGTGTTTGCGGGAAGATATTTTGTGTGTCCGCTTTCGCCGGGTTCTTTAATAACTAATCCGTGTTCTAGCAGAGCCTTTATGTATTTGTCGCATTTGTTTTTCGGAAAGCCTGAGAATTTCGCTATCTCACCGATGCGGTTACAACCGTTTGCCATTGAATAGAGCAGGGTGTTATAGCTTTCGGGCGTGCGAAAGCTTTCATTCATCCAGCTTTCCGCCAAACGATAAAAGGGCGAATCGGTGCAAAGAAAAGCTCGCACATTATCCTCAAAGGACAGTTCATTATTGTATAAGGAAAGCAACGCCGGAATTGCGCCGGTTAAGCAGTAAAGTTTCGCCGCCGTTTCATCCGCCAGTGAGCAGACATCCGCAAGCTGCGGCATTGAAAAGCAGCGGATTTCTACCTCCCGACATGGAATAGGTGGAGCCTCCCAAGGTCTGCCGAGTAATACAACCGTTGATTTGCTATCCGATTTCCAAAAATTATTCAGTTCCGCATAGAAATCGTCTTTATCGTTCCGTTCACCTGCATTGTCAAAAAAGACAAGCGGGTGTTTTTTATTGCCGTAATTCTTTAAGCAACCGAAAAAGTCGTTCCAGCTTTCACAGCCGCCGAAAATCTCGGTATGCGCATTGCAGAACACCCGAAGCGCAAAAGCAGTATCAAGATTTTTGAAAGAAAAATACAGACTTTCTTTATGCTCGGCACAAAATTGCAGCGCCGCAAAGGTCTTGCCTGAGCCTGGCAGCCCTGATACAAATACCGCCTTTTCATCTGCAGAAATATGCTGTAATGTGCTCGCTAAATCGGAAAAATACATTTTATCACCTGTCATATCGTAAGTTGACCTTTTCTGTAATTATACTCGATTTTCTGCCTTTTTGCAATCAAATAAGAAAAATTTCAAAAAAATTTTAGCCGCTGAAAACGCCCTGTTTATCAGGCTTTTCGGCGGTTTTCATGTTTTGAGCAAAAAGATTTTTCAAAAAAGGCCTGCCAAAGCGACCGACCCAATTCGGAACTAGTGAAGGGACAAAAGCCTGATATACGCCATTTTCAAGCGGAAATAAGCAATAAAAAGTGGGGACATCAAAAAGTTTTTTGCCGAACTCTCAAAAAATTCGCAAATTGGTTAGTGAGAGGAACAAGTTAAAAACATTTTTGCTTGTCGGATATTCACCCCCGTACCCCACCGGCTACTCCTTGAGGGGATAAAAACCTTCAATGAACCTTGACAATTGAATGACCGTCCGAATGGGATATGACTTTGCGATGATATGAGCAGGGCAACGCCGCTGAGATGGGGGCAGGGATAGAAAAACGACATTCGGGTAAAACAGCGGCGGATATCGGCAGCAAGGGATTCCTCAGCCGATATTCGATTTTACATAGCTGTAAAGGAGGAATGAATGCTATGAAGAAAACAGAGCTCAAAGAGCTATATCAAATGATGTTCCCGAATTATCCGGACATTGTAACCGTCAAACAGCTTCAGGTAATGCTCGGCGTCAGCCGACACCTTGCCTATAAGCTGATTAACGACGGTGAAATACAGGCGGTCAAAATCGGTTCATCACTGAAAATTCCGAAGGTCAGCGTAATCAATTTCGTGACTGAGGAGCGAAGGAAGGTGAAGCCCAGTGCCTGACAGAATTGAGCTTACCCCGTCACAGAGGACACGCTGTAACCGCCTGATTCGCAGGCTTTGTGCCAATTACGATAACGGCAACTGCCTGCCGCTGGACGAGGGGGACGGCTGCGTTTGTGTGCAGATGATCTCGCTTTCCCTGATATGCAAGTATTTTCGTAATGCGGTATTACCTGCCGACAAGGAATTGTATGCGGAAATTTTCAGACAGCGTACTTATCATTGCGTCGAGTGCAAAGCACCTTTTGTGCCGAACTCCAACCGACAAAAATACTGCCCGGCGTGCAGTCGAAAGGTTCACCGAAAGCAGAAAAACGAGAGCGCAAGAAAGCGCCGAGCGGACAGTTAGGGACGCGGAAACACCCTGTTTATAAGGGCTTTTTTGAGCCGAATCGGGGCTGTTAGGGTAAATATACTAAAACCCCCGATTTCGGCTTTCTAACTGTCCACACAAAAAAAGAAAGGAAGATTTACTTATGGAAAACAAACTGAAAACCGTGGATGCGGAAACGCTGTTATCCACACCGATGAGCAAAACAATGTTCATCGTCGACCACCTTATTCCGCAGGGCGTCAATGTCATCAGCGGAGCCTCCAAGATCGGCAAAAGCTGGCTGATGCTGTGGCTGGGGCTTCAGGTGGCACAGGGACTGCCCGTTTGGGGGCTGACGACACAGCCATGCGATGTGCTGTATCTGAGCCTTGAGGACACGCAGAGGCGCATTAAGGACAGGCTCTATAACCTGACCGACACAGCACCGAGCAATCTGTATTTTGCCGTGATGTGCGGTCTCATCGGCAGCGGACTGGAGGAACAGATTACCGATTTTTTAAGCGACCACCCGAAAACAAAGCTTGTGATTATTGATACGCTTCAAAAGGTGCGTGACACCAAAGGCGGCGCCGGAAAGACGGGAATGTACGGAAACGACTACGATGACATTTCCTCAATAAAGCGAATCGCAGACGAACACAACATATCCGTTCTTCTCGTTCACCACCTGCGAAAACTGAAAGACAGCGACGATCCGTTCAATGAGGTCAGCGGATCGACGGGGATTATCGGTGCGGCGGACACCAATTATGTGTTCAAACGCAAGCGAAGCACAAACGCCGCAACGCTTTTAGTCAGCGGTCGTGATATGGAATATCAGGAGCTGACCTTGCAGTTTAACAACCTTGTTTGGGAGCTAGTGGATCGAAAAAACAGTGAGGATATTCACAAAGCGGAGCTGCCGAAATTCCTTTTTCGGGTGGTGGATTTTATGGAAAGCCGAGCCGAATGGGTAGGCACGGCGACCGAATTACTTGCCGAAATGAAAGAGACCGAGACCACACCTAATGTGGTTACAAAGTACTTAGGACAGTTTTCCTGCGAGGTTTTGGAGCCTGTGGGCATTGAATACCGAACGAAACGGACAGGCAAAAGCAGGCTTATAAAGCTAATACGAAGTGACGGCGGTGACGAAAATGACAGCGATTTCACTATATAGCAAAAAGCCCGTCACAACCGTCATTGCCGTCACAAAACTGCGGAAGGAGGTGAGATTATGCGAAGCAAAACGCTGGGAATCAATGTGCGAGTGACTGCTGCCGAAAAAGAAAAGCTCAGCGAAAACGCATTTTATTGTGGACTTTCTCTGTCGGAATATCTCAGAAGATTGGGGCTTGGAAAAAATGTAAAAGCCGCAACCGATGAGAAAATCTATAAGGCTTTTCGGCTGGTTAGGCAACTGAAAAAGGATTTCGACTTACTCGAAAGAAGCGAAATTCTCTATCGGATTAACACAATAGAAAATTTGCTTAAGTAATAAAACGAAGCGGAGGTTTCAGTCTGCACAATCTTTAGCAAGCAGACCGTTTGTACTCCCAAACGGTAAAAACTTGTTAGGAAGTCTCCTAAAACCTCTTGCAGAAAGGAAAGGTTATGAACAAAAGAATTAAAAAACAGTTTTGGCTGTCACCCAAGGACGCCGAAGAGCTAAAACGCAAGGCAGAGCTTGCCGGACTTACCGAAACGGCGGTCGTCCGATTACTTATCCGAGGTTACGAGCCGAGAGAAAAACCGGACGGACGTTTCTATGACGCAATGCGGAATTTGTCTGCTATCGGCAACAACATCAATCAGCTTGCCGCCAAAGCGCATACGCTGGGATTTATTGATGTGCCGATGCTGAAAAACGAAGCCAACCGCTGGCACCGCTTTCAGGCGGATATTGAGGCGACCTTTTTACGCCCCGCCGAAAGCAAACTCAAATGGGAATAACGAAAGAGAGGAAAACGACAATGAGAAAAACAGATTTTACCTTACCTAAGCTGGACGATTTATTTACCACGCAGGAAATGCGGGACGATGCAAAGCTGGAGCGTGTGCAGAACATTCCGCTTTCCGAACTGCGCCCGTTTAAGGATCATCCCTTTAAGGTGCAGAACAACGAGGAGATGGAACGAATGATTGAAAGCATCCGCAAGGTGGGAGCAATCACTCCGGCACTTGCAAGACCGTTGCCTGACGGCGGCTATGAGTTAATCTCAGGACACAGACGGCTTGCGGCGTGTCAGGAGCTCGGGATCGAAACAATGCCTGTAATCGTCCGTGAGATGTCCGACGACGAAGCGGTGATTGCAATGGTAGACGCCAATCTGCAAAGGGAAACAATACTGCCAAGCGAAAAAGCCTTCGCCTATAAAATGAAGCTGGAAGCGATAAAACATCAGGGTGTAGCTTCTGGACAACTTGTCCAGAAGTGGTCAAGAGATAAAATGGCTGATGAATCATCAGATAGCGGAAGGCAAATTCAACGCTATATCCGCTTAACTTACTTAATCCCCGAACTACTTTCAATGGTAGATGATAATAAAATCGCTTTCAACCCTGCGGTGGAAATATCGTACTTAGATAAGTCGGAACAGCGGGTACTGCTGGACGCTATGGAGCTGAACGACTGCACGCCGTCCCACGCACAAAGCATACGGCTTAAAAAGCTGTCGCAAGATGGTGTGCTGGACGATCAGATGATTTATGCGGTGATGTCGGAAGAAAAGCCGAATCAGCAGGAGCAGATAAAGTTCAAGCGTGAGGATTTGAAAAAGTATTTTCCGGCAGGCTATACCGACGAGCAAATGCGTCGGGACATCATCAAGGGCTTGGAGCTGTTAAAGCGGCAGAGAGAACGAAACCGTGATGCACGCTGATTCGTATTGATACGAATACGGCAAAACAAATCGCACAGTGGAGAGAACCCCAAACCGATGGTATACTGGTGCTGTCGGTTTGGAGTTCTGTTCTGCAAATTCAATTTCAGGAGGTTAAATAAAATGGTAGCAGGACACTTATCCGTAAAGCACGGCAACTATTATGCCGTGCTCAATTACAAAAATGCCAATGGCAAACGAAAAACAAAATGGATTTCATTGGGACTGCCCGAAAAGGGCAACAAGCGCAAAGCCGAAGCCGAGCTTGCAAAGTTGCGGGCGGAATTTGAAGTACCCGAGGAGGTAGGTGATTTAAGCAGCGATATGTTGTTCGCCGATTATCTTCTCGAATGGCTGGAAATCGCCAAAGGACGGCTGGCCGTTGCGACCTACTGTTCTTATACGGCAATGATTAAAAATCCTATCGCCCCATATTTCCGCAAAAAGAAACTGACGCTCCGTGAACTTGAAGCAAGGCATTTGCAGATGTTTTATTCCGAGCTACTAAAAAAGGTCAAACCAAATACCGTCATTCACTACCACGCAATTATCCATTCGGCACTCAAATATGCGGTGAAAACCGATATGTTATTGCAGAATGTGGCGGACAAGGTTGACCGACCGAAGAAAAACGACTTTCAGCCTGTATTTCTTTCGGCGGAGGAAATGCAGAAAATGTTTGAAGCACTCCGTGGGACAAGGCTGGAGCTTCCTGTACTGGTCGCCGCATTTTACGGCTTTCGCCGTGGCGAGGTGCTGGGGCTGAAATGGGACGCTATCGACTTTGAGCGTGGCACGATTTCGGTCAAGCGCACAGTGACGACAGTTTCTGTTGACGGAAAGCATAAGGAAATTGAACAGCAGTCGGCAAAAACAAAATCAAGCTTACGCACCCTGCCGCTTATCGGCAGCTTCCGTGACTATTTTATGCAGGTCAAGGAAGCACAGGAGCTGAACAAGAAAATCTGCGGTAACTGTTACAACTATGAATACGACGGCTTTGTGTTCGTGGACGAAATGGGCGAGCGTATGAGAGCGCAGTATCTTACCTGTTCTTTTCCAAAATTTCTTGAAAGTCACGGTCTGCGCCGTATGCGCTTTCACGATCTTCGGCATAGCTGTGCGAGTTTATTGCTTGCGAACGGCGTACCGCTGAAGCACATTCAGGAGTGGCTTGGGCACAGCGATTTTACCACGACGGCAAATATCTATGCTCACCTTGATTACAGCTCCAAAATCACCTCGGCACAGGCGATGGAAACAGGGCTTGCTTTGCCTGAAAGCGGCGATTTCGGGAGCCGATGGGAGGACGGCGAATCCCAAATTTAAGAGAGCAAAAATCCGGTATGCTCCGACCACTTGTTTTTAGAAAAAAGCATAAGAAAAAAGCCTGCAATCGGCTTGATTACAGGCTTTTCGGTGGCGGAGGGTAAGGGATTCGAACCCTTGGTCCGGTATGAGCCGGACAACTGATTTCGAGTCAGCCCCGTTATGACCACTTCGATAACCCTCCGTGTATATTTCCATCCGCTTTTAACTCAAAAATTTTTTGGAGAGAAAAGCAGGAGAGAACACTGAAAAATATTCGATTTTTGATTTTGAAAACCCTTTTATATCAAGGATTTCCGGCGGACGAAACGACCAAGCTGCCGTAAAATTTCGAGTCAGCCCCGTTATGACCACTTCGATACCTCTCCATGTATGTTAACTCGGATAACCGAGATTAACGCAAATATTCGGTTGTATTAGAATTCCTGTTAGAACTCACGGTGTGCCTGCGGCGGGCGAATGCCCGAAACCCGCACGGTTAAAGGCTTTTCGGAAGTTTTACTTCCGTTTGCCGAGGGAGATTTCGAGTGCTGCACCTTCGACCACTCGGACAACTCTCCGTGTATGTAATTCCGCATTTCTTCCGAAAACTTTTCGCAAGAACTGACGGAAAGAACAACAAAATATTTAATTTTCGAACCGAGCAAAAACTCAGTGTTTATGGGGAAACTGTGGGGAACAAACTGCCAACCTCTCAAAAAATTTCGAGTCAGCTCCGTTATGACCACTTCGATGCCTCTCCAAATTATTCAAAACACTATAATATTATATCTTTAAGAAATAAGAATGTCAAGAAAAATCTTTAGAAACCAAATTTGTGGATGTAAAATTATATTTGCATTTTATAAGCATAAATAGTGTGATAATTAAAACTATTAAAATAAATTCTCAAACAGCCAATAACTACTGATTTTTTCAAGAACATCAATCAAATTCGCAAATATCACAGATAAAATAGGTCCGTTTTTCACAGACTTATTCATACATAAACTACCTTTGATTTATAATGCTTAAAAAAACATCAGACGCTGTATAAACAGAATTACTATTTATACAGCGTCTTTTTAGATTTTTATTTATGGATTATTTAAGCTTATCAAGCTCACTTTCTCTATGTTCCATACTTTCGATACGCTTCTGACCTTCATCAGCCAAATTTCTGAATTGCTCAATAGTTGTTTTCATCTGTGGCAAAGCCTTAGATTTATATTCAGTAACAGCATCAAGGGCATCAAATGTATCTGCAAAAGCACTTTTAAGTGTGTCAACAGAAATATTTGCCTCCATAGCCTGTTGCTGGATACTTGCTCCCTGGTCTTTAAGCATTTTTGCTGTTGCACCGATAATCTTGTTTGTTGCCTCATTTACAGCATTAACCTTCTCAAGAACAACCTTTTGATTATACAAAGCACTTGCAACTGTAACTGCTATTCTAAGGGCTGAAACTGTTACGCTCTCTGCTCTTTCAACCGCACGAATCAATTCTTTATTGTTGCGGCGAACAATTTCCATAGCTATGATACCCTGCATATTGACAGCCTGCATCTGCTGTAAATCCATAACCTTTTGTCTTAACGGAAAGAGAACCTCTTCTTCAATGAATTTTATTCTCTCCTCATCAACATTTTGCACCTTAGCTTGTTCGATTGCAGAACTAATAGATTCGTCCATCTTCATTCCAAGGTCGATTTGCTGTGTAAGCTTTTGTGTTAAATCTCTCAAAGCAAGCTGCTCAATCTCAAGTGTTGTGTTATCGTTTTTGAGAGTTGCTTTACCCTTGCCAAGTGATTCGATTGTTTCTGCGATAATAGTATCAGCCTTTTCAAACTTTGCAAAATAATTACGAATAGGATTGAAAAGCTTTCCTAAAACACCCTTTTTAACAAAATCTATGCCTGATGGGTCGAGGTCCTTCATTTGAGTCTGGAGCTGTGCAAGACCATTCACAACCTCGCCATTCTCTCCGCCCATCTTGCTTAAATCTGAAAGACGAACACTTAGAAGTTCATTCTTTCTTGTTGACTTTTCAACAACATCATTGCCAAAGCTATCAACCGAAGAAACTATTTCTCTCCTACCCTCAAGAGAACCTAAATCAACTGTAAAAAGCGATTGTGTGTTGTTGTCAGCAATTTTTTCGAGCTTATCCTCTGTTTCTGGCTTTGGTGCAAGTTCTACCTTGACTTCCTCTTTGACTGCCTCTACATCAGGTAAATCCATTGAAAATCCCATTTTATATTCCTCCTTGTTATATTACATTTCTGAATTGAAAAGATTCTTGAGCTGATAGATAATATCATCACTATCTGCGTTGATTGTAGCTGCCTCGTTTATTTCAGAAATCTGATTAAGTGCAGCAATATTTGCATTATATCCGATTGAATATACAGGAACTTCATAATTACTAAGTACTGATGAAATGTCATTTAGAGAACAACCTGTATTCTGTTCACCATCACTCAAGAGGAAAAGCATTGGCTTAGCCTCTGGGTGGTCTTTCTTTGCTTTATTAAGCATATCAAGTGCAACTACAACTGCGTCGTATGTAGCGGTTTGACCGTTAGCCTCAAGACTCTGCACAGCACCTTTAAATAGAGCTTGCTGATTAAGGTCGAATTTTGCTACTGGAAGATTTACATAAACCTTGCTATTATATGAAATAAGTCCTACATAATTTTCTTTATTTATATACTGCATAGAATTTATAAGTGAGGTTTGAAGTGCATTGATAGATTCGCCTGCCATACTGCCAGAAGTATCTGCAATAAATACTGCTATAATCGGATTACCACTATTCTTATTTTTCTTATAAAGCTTTTGAGCACTTAAAAGCTTACTGCCGTCAATATCATTAGGAAGCTCTGATTTATAAGAATCATTCTGATTAAAACCATATTGCTTTGCAAGATTTTGAGATGCGTCATTAAGGCAATACTCACAGAACTTATCCAAAACAGATTCTTTATCAGCTGAAAGTGTTCCGATTGCATACATTGGGTTATCGTGTCTTGCACCAAATGGTGTGAAAACATAGTCATTTTTTAAAGTAGGGTCATTAACATAGAGCTGATATTCCAAAACAAAGGCATCAAGAGAGCCTGATTCAGCAGATTTTCTCATCTGTAAAGTGTTGTAAGAAACAAGTGGAACATTTTGCTGGAACTTCTTAAAGCCCTCAGTAGCTGTTTCACTTAAAAGGTTATCAGTATCATATGAATAAAGTGTACTTACAAGGAAATTAAAGCCTGTTGAACTAACAATTGGGTTTGTATATCCCATTGCAATTTCGTTAGCTGCAGTAGCCTCTGTAATAACCTTCATATTTACAGAGCCATATTTTTTAATCATTTCATTATATTTACTCTTAGAGATAAGAATACCTGCAACATTGCCAACAAGCTTTTTCTCTTTAAGCTTAACATTGACATTCTTTGCCTCTATCATCTTGCCCCAAAATTCATTTGATGGCGTAATAGCATCTGGAACATATTTTCCTGATGTTATGTAATCTACGCCAAGACCTGATGTAACGGAACGGATTGAAACAGAAATAGTCTTGCCATTAATTTTATAATTTTCATTATTAAAATTCTTTGCGACTTCGTTTATCCAACCGTCAGTATCCTCGCCAGCTTTTTCTGGTGAAGCAAAAATCTCGATATTGATTTCGCCATTACCTGTTACTGTTAAAGGTGTTTTAGATATATCAGGAAGCTCCTCTTCCTCACTCAATATATCCTCATCACTTATAGATGCTTTTATAGGGTTTACATTTGTAACACTGATTCCGCCAAGTAGTTTGTTCATCTGATTTTCAGCTTGCTCACTTGTTATTGTTTCTTGGCTTTTTCCTACATCTTTAGTCAGCATAATTCCACCGAAAACAAGACCAAAAACAACAACAGCAATACCTGCAAAAATCGCAATTTTTTTACCATTAGACAGATTAGTCATTTTTTACCTCCTGAAATTAGTTCTTATAATATTTTGTCTGGGAAATCAAATCATTGATTTCTTGAATTGCCGTAAGCTCTTCAAGACCAGCCTCATCAATATCATCAAGCTTAGAGATTTCGAGTAAAAGGCTATCAAGCTTCACTAAAATGCTTTCATTCATTTCCACAAGTCCCTTAACATAATCTATATGTTCATTATAGATTTTAAGCTGTGCACCAGTTGATTTAGAGGCAACTGTTATGCCATCAGAAGCAGGGGCGTTTTTAAGCTTATTTATAAGCTTGGTATAGTCCTTATAATCGAAAATTATCATTCGGTTAATCATCTTTTTAAGGTTATTATAGAAAAGAGCCTGTACAGAATCTATAACCGTTTGAAATTTCGTATAGGTCATTTCTTGTGGGGAGAAATACTGTGCAAGAATACTATCCAGAGCCTTGTCCTTATCCTGCAAACGATAAACTTGGTCTATTGCATTTGAAATTTCCTCATCAAAAACTTTTTTCTCTCGTCTTTCCTCTAAAGCACCTATGTAATCCTTATCATCAACAAGCTCAGCATTTTTAAATAGCTGTATAGATGGTTGTTTAAATAGTATTGTATAATTTCCATAGAAAAATGTTACTATACTCATCACTATAACAGTTACACCGAGAGCGGTAGTGAGTGCATCACCACTAAAATTCAGCCCTACAAAACCTGCTGAAAAGAGTATCACATTAAGTAAGGCTATTCCCAGATTCAAACAAAGAAGTTTGATTATCTGTTTTTTTGACATTTTATATCCTCCCAAAATAATAATGTTGTCACAAAGCAACAATCACATAATATCAAGTTAATTTTACTATTTTGTATAAAATTTGTCAATGAATATATAATAGCACTTTAATTTATTTTTTTCAATATATTTTAAAAATAAATATAATAAACCTATCAAAGCTATAAATTATATAATTCTGCCGTCGCTGATTTCTATTCTTTTATCTGCCATAGCTGCTATTGAATTATCATGTGTAATTATTACAACTGTTTTGCCTGAATTATGAAGCTCAGATAAAATTCTCATAATCTCATCACTTGAACCTGCGTCGAGATTTCCAGTTGGCTCGTCTGCAAGAATAAGCGGTGGTTCAGTGGCAATGGCTCTTGCGATTGCTACTCTCTGTTGCTGTCCTCCTGAAAGCTCAAAGGGGCGATGATTCATTCTTTCAGAAAGTCCAACCATTTCAAGTGCAGATACTGCCAAAGTATGGCGTTTTTTCTTTTCAGTTTTTCTATATATAAGAGGAAGCTCTACATTTTCAAGTGCCGTCATCGTTGGTACAAGATTAAAGCTTTGAAAAATAAACCCGATAACCTTATTTCTTATATATGAAAGTTTTCTCTCGCTTAACTTAGATACTTCCTCCCCATCGAGAAAATATTTTCCACTTGTTGGAACATCAAGACAGCCAAGAATATTCATTAGTGTTGATTTTCCTGAACCTGATTTGCCTATAATAGCTGTGAAATCTCCCCTATTTATATTAAGGCTTACATCTGAAAGAGCATAAACCTTTGCATATCCAGTATTATAAATCTTAAAAATATTTTTTATTTCAATAAGCTTCTGCATAAAACACCACTCCCAATAATAGTATTAACTTAGATTAGTCAAATATTTTCGTAAAAGCACTGACTAAAAATTTTTTCAAAAAATTTAAAATAGTTAGTATTTAATAGAAAAAAAGAGTATTCGAGAGTTTTTACATACATTTCAGTGTGTTTTTGACTTTATTTGACTTTGACTTTTTTTGACTATTGCCGTACAATACAATCACAAGGTCAAGGAAAGTCAAAGACAAGAGATAAAGTAAGAGGTGAGAATAAATGAGAATGAGTGACCTCGTTGCCAACTATATAATGCGTGCGCTTGATGAAAGCGATGGCAATGCAGAAATTCAGCGTAATGTTCTTGCTGGTGAGCTTGGTTGTGTACCAAGTCAGATAAACTATGTTATAACCTCCCGATTTACTCCTGAACAGGGATATATCGTAGAGAGCAAGCGTGGTGGCGGTGGCTACATCAGAATCACAAGAGTTACCACCGACAGACGCTCCGCTATTATGCACATAGTTAATTCCATTGGAGATAAGCTAAGTTCATCTTCCGCAGCGATTATGCTTAGGAATATGAAGGATAGCGGTATAATTTCCGCATATGATTCAGCATTGATGAGTGCGGCACTTTCCGATAAGGCTTATGGCGATACACCACCACAAAAACGTGATTCGCTCAGAGCCTCAATCTTCAAAAATTTGCTTATAACACATATGATAATAAATGAATAGGAGGAATCTTTATGTTATGTCAATCCTGTGGTCAAAACCAAGCAACTACTCACATCAAAACAATAATTAACGGTGAACTTGCAGAAGTAAATCTTTGCCGTGAATGTGCTCAGAAACTCGGATATAATTCTTTCTTCGGAAATTTCGGAATGGATTTCGATAAATTCTTAGGAAGTCTTATGGGTGGCAGTGAGAGCAGAACCTTAAAAAGCAGAAAACGCTGCAACTGCTGTGGCAGTACCTTTGAGGATATTGCAAAAAGTGGTAAGGTTGGTTGTGCAAACTGCTATGACATATTCTATGATGAGCTTCTTCCATCAATCCAAAGAATACACGGCAAGACAGTTCATATTGGCAAGCTTGCAAAATCTGCGGGCAGCGAGGTTAAAATGAAGAGTACACTCGCAAAGCTCAAGGAAGAACTTACAACCGCAATTAAAGAACAAGAATTTGAGAAAGCTGCAAAGCTCCGTGACCAAATCAAAGAGCTTGAAGCTAAAGGCTAAGAGAGGGGGATTTAATTATGGATAAGTGGTATAACAAAAGTGGTAATGAGGGCGATGTAGTCATAAGCACAAGAATTCGTTTCGCACGAAATCTTAAAGAATATCCTTTCCCCTGCCGACTTAATGATGAAACAAAATGCAAAGTCACCGCACTGGTAAAGGACGCTATTCTTAATGGCAATTCCGCTCTCGCAAGCAGATTTGAATACATTCAGATGCCTGAGCTTACTCAGGAAGAGGCTGTTTCTCTTGTAGAGCGTCACCTTGTAAGCCCTGAATTCATTTCAGACAGACAAGGCAGAGGACTTCTTCTTCTTGATGACGAAAGCGTCAGCGTTATGATTAACGAAGAAGACCATATCCGTATTCAGGTTATGCATCAAGGTCTTGACCTTACAGCTGCATATGATATTGCTGATAAGATTGATACTCTCCTTGATGAGCGTCTTAACTTTGCTTTCAACGATAAGCTTGGTTATCTTACCCAGTGTCCAACAAATCTCGGTACAGGTATGAGAGCATCTCTTATGCTCCATCTTCCAGGACTTCAACAGAGTAAGGCTATGAACAGAATAGCTTCAACTCTTTCAAAGCTTGGACTTGTCCTTCGTGGTATGTACGGCGAAGGCAGTGAACCAAAGGGAGCCTTGTATCAGCTTTCTAATCAGGTTACGCTCGGCATCTCTGAAGAACAAGCTATGAGCAATCTTAGAGATGTAGCACTTCAGCTTGTTGCACAGGAGCGTGAGGCAAGAAATAATCTAACTAAAAACATTGAGGTTATAGATGCTATCAGCCGTTCCTATGGTCTTTCAAGATATGCAAGGCTTATGTCTAACGAAGAATGTATGAAACTACTTTCTAACATTCGTTTCGGCATCGCAGCAGGAATTATCGACAAGCTCGATTTTGATATTATCAATAGGCTTATGATTGAAACACAGCCTGCAACACTTATGAAGAATGTCGGCAAAAAGCTTTCACCATCAGAGCGAGATAGAATCAGAGCCGATGTTGTCCGTTCCACAATGCTCAAGACGAACATTCCAAATAACAGAAGACTCGAGAACTAACAAATTCCGAGAAATTATTGATTAAGTTTATTGTATATTATAAATGGGAGGTATTGCTTTATGTATAAGTTTAATGGATTTACAGAAAAGGCAAACAGTGCAATCAATCTTGCAATCGAATCTGCACAGGACTTAGGCTTCACATACATCGGAAGTGAGCATATTTTGCTCGGACTTCTCAAAGTAAACGATGGTGTTGCTTATAATGCTCTTACAGAAGCAGGTGCATCTGCCGATAAGCTTGAAGAACTTATCAAATCTGAAATCGGTTTAGGCGAATACATTACACTTTCGCCTGATGATTTCACACCACGCACAAAGCGTATTATTCAGACATCTATTATGCAGGCATCAAGGCTCGGCAATAACTATGTTGGCACTGAGCATATCTTACTTGCAATACTTGCCGATACAGACAGCTATGCTGTAAGATTCCTTGGCGAAATGGGTGTCAGGGCTAATGATTTAATAGAAAATCTTCAAAACCTTCTTGGCAGCTCCGATGAGCAAGGAAATATTGCATCATCTGACAAAAAGCAATCAAAGGGTTCTGGTAACACCAAGACACTTGATAAGTATGGCAGAGATTTGACAGCTATTGCTGCACAGGGCGGTATTGACCCTGTCATCGGCAGAAAGGACGAGATTCAGCGTGTTATTCAGATTCTTTCTCGTAGAACCAAGAATAACCCTTGCTTAATCGGTGAACCTGGTGTCGGTAAAACAGCTGTTGCGGAAGGTCTTGCTTTAAAGATTGTTTCTGGTGATGTTCCTGAAACACTTAAAAATAAGCGTGTTATCGCTCTTGACCTTACTGGTATGATTGCTGGTACAAAGTATAGAGGCGATTTTGAGGACAGAATTAATAATGTCATCAGCGAGCTTAAAAAGGCTGGTAATGTAATCCTCTTTATTGATGAACTTCATACCATTATTGGTGCGGGTTCAGCAGAGGGTTCAGCAGATACTGCAAATATCTTAAAGCCATCTCTTGCAAGAGGTGATTTTCAGGTTATCGGTGCAACAACCATAAATGAATATAGAAAGTACATTGAAAAGGATAGTGCTTTGGAGCGTCGTTTCCAGCCTGTTATGGTCGGTGAACCTTCCGAAGAAGAAGCTATCGAAATCCTTAAAGGACTTCGTGACAGATATGAAGCTCACCACAAGGTAAAAATTACAGATGACGCAATAGAAGCCGCTGTAAAGCTTTCATCAAGATATATCGCAGACAGATTTCTTCCTGATAAGGCTATCGACCTTATAGATGAGGCTGCGTCTAAGGTTCGTCTAAAGAACTTTACTCCACCTGATGATGTCAAGGGACTTGAGGACGAGCTTTCACAACTCCAAAAGGAAAAGGAATCTGCTATTAATGAACAGAACTTTGAGCGTGCTGCACAAATTCGTGATAAAGAAAAGGCACTCAAGGATAAGATTGAAGATGCAAAGCGTAATTGGCGTGAGAAAAATGACCATACCAATGACGAAGTTACACCTGAAGATATAGCAGAAATCGTTTCTGGCTGGACAGGTATCCCTGTTGTACAGCTTACCGAGGAAGAAAGTGAGCGTTTGCTCAAGCTTGAATCAATCCTCCACGAAAGAATTATCGGTCAGGACGAGGCTGTTAAGGCTGTCGCAAAGGCTATTCGTAGAGGTCGTGTCGGCTTGAAAGACCCTAATCGTCCGATAGGCTCATTCATCTTCTTAGGTCCGACTGGTGTAGGTAAAACAGAGCTTTGCAAAACTCTCGCAGAAGCAATGTTCGGCGATGAAAACGCTATGATTCGTTTCGATATGTCAGAGTTTATGGAAAAGCATACGGTTTCCAAACTCATCGGTTCACCTCCAGGATATGTTGGTTACGATGAAGGTGGTCAGCTTACTGAAAGAGTAAGAAGAAAGCCATATTCAGTAATTCTCTTTGACGAGATAGAAAAGGCTCACCCTGATGTATTCAATATGCTCCTCCAGATTCTCGATGACGGTCGTCTGACAGACTCTCAAGGCAGAAAGGTTGACTTCCGTAACACTGTAATCATTATGACTTCTAATGTTGGTGCAAAGCTTATCACTAACGAGCAAAAGAGTCTTGGTTTCCTCAGTGATGGTCCAGATAAGCCAAAGTCCGAAAAAGAAACTGCAGAAGAAATCAAGGAAGCTGTTATGGGCGAGCTTAAAAACACCTTTAAGCCTGAATTCCTTAACAGAATTGATGATATAATCGTTTTCAACAGATTGAACGACGCTGACATCAAGAATATTGCTAAGCGTATGCTTAAGACTCTTACAAAAAGACTTGAAAATATGGAAATCGACATTACCTTTGCCGATAGCACTATTGATGAAATCTCTAAGGAAGGCTTTGACCCTGTTTATGGTGCAAGACCTCTCCGTCGTGCAATTCAGTCCAAGCTTGAAGATGATATTTCCGAAAAAATTCTTGATGGCTCTATTGCTAAGGGTGGCAAGTATATCTGCGAATTTGTAGATAATAAGTTCACCTTTACACCTAAATCAGAATAAGACTTACCTGCATTAGGGTAAAAGATTCCCCTGAATAAAATTCCCGACCAATGTGATTCGCTCCATTGGTCGGGAATTTTTATTCTTCGTCTTTTTTATCAATGTAATAAAGTTTCAGCATATTTGCGTCATGCCCAAGAGTAAGTACACTCCTTGTCTTTTCAATCAGAAGCTTTAAACCATATCCAAGCATAGCACCAATCGTATACATCATAATATCATCTAAGCATACCGAACCAGTATTCAGAACGAGCTGACAAAGCTCTAAAAATGCTCCACCAGCTATACCTATAAGAATTATCGGAACAAGCCTGATTTTAGATATGAATATCGGTAAGAAAAATCCTATCGGAATAAATAAAATGCAATGCCATAAAATATAGAAAATACCCGTAGTATGTTCTCCTGTTAAGCATTTGACTATCCGCATAAACGGCACGGCTACAACTTGTCTGTCACCGCTGAAATCACCATTAAATGGAAGTATATCCTTGCAAAAAACTATCATAACATAGATAATAAGCAAAGCCATACTACTCATAAACAAAAACTTTGAAAAGCCATATCGCTTTTCTCTTGTATTCCACGAGGCAACTGCAAAAAGCTTTATGCTTGTAGTTATTGCAAAAGGCACAAACCATATCAGCACCCACGAAATCATGTCATAAAGTGTAAGTTCTTCGCCAAGTGGCTTTGAATTTCCGTTCATAGTTGAGGCTATGCTTTCAAATACAAATCGTATCGCTAAAAGACTTGTTGCCGTTATAAGTGCAACTCCCATAACCTCATATTTTTTTACAATCAAAAGTAAAACAACAGTAATTGTAACAGAAACAGAAAGAACATATAATAACCAAAATTGCTGTTCGCATTGAACCTTAGCTTCTGTTGGAAGCAAAAAGAGCATAAGCCCTGCGGCTAATGCAAGGAAAAAATGCCCTATTGGCAATTTCTTCCCTTTTAAAAAATTCATAGCCTGCTCCTTTCACTATCAAGATAATCCTGTAAAATAATAACTGCCGCAACGCTGTCAACAACAGCCTTACGCTTTTTTCCTCTTGTATTTGTTTCGTTTAAGTATCTGTGAGCAGTCATAGTCGTGCCACGCTCATCTTGCATAATAAGCTCTAAGCCTGTTTTTTGCTTTAAAAGCTCACCAAAGCTTCTTGCATTCTTAGCACTATCACCCTCAGAACCGTCCATATTCTTAGGGAGTCCGAGGACAATTCTTTCTGCTTTGAGTTCCTTTGCTTTTTCTGCTATCTTATCTGCAAGCACTTCAGGATTTCTTTCCGTAATCACGCCAACAGGTGATGCAAGAAATCCGCTCTTATCACACACAGCTAAGCCCGTTCTGACTTTTCCTAAATCAACAGACATTATAATCATAACAATATTTCCTTTGAATATATTTTCTAAAACGAGCTATAACTGTTCTGCAAGCTCGGTTAATTATTGTATATCTTTGAGATGCTCTGTATCATTTTCAGATACAACCTCAACCCAGCCATCATCAGCAACAATAGTGCTTATCGCACAATTTGTTCCCCAAGGCACTGTTTTAAGCTCATCAATATGCTTTCCATAGGCATTGCAAAGCATATTTCTTATAGCACAGCCGTGTGATACAACGCATACGCATTTGCCCTCATTGTTATCAATAAGCTTTCTCAACATTCTGCCAGCACGCTGATAAACGCTTTCCATTCCCTCGCTTTTTTCGGGATTAAAGCGTTCTGGGTGATTATCCCAGTTATCGCTCTGTTCAGGGAAAAGTCTTACAATATCCTTTATATACATTCCGTCCCAGATTCCTGCGTTTATTTCCATAAGGTCATCATCAAGAATGATTTTATCCTCAGGAATATTATGGCTCTCCGCAATGCTCTTAGCTGTGACAAACGCACGCTTCAATGGACTTGAGTAAACAACATCTATTGGCTCATCTTTGAGCTTATTTACAGTAGCCTCAATCTGTCTTTTACCCTTTTCGGTAATCTCTGTATTTATTCTTCCCTGAAAAAATCTCTTTTCATTTCCCTCCGCCTGACAATGGCGGACTAAAATTATCTTTGTCATTACTATTCTCCCCTATGCCAATGACTATATAAGTCATCAACTCAGCCTGTTATAACAGTACCCGTAAGCTCTGTTACAGACCTCATACCATTTCTATCGAGATAATCATTCAAGCCTTGTCTGATTTTTACTGGAGAATATGGGTCTGTGAAAAGTGCTGTACCGATTTGAAGTGCGTCTGCACCTGCCATAAGCATTTCAACGGCATCTTTCCAAGTAGTAATACCGCCCATTCCTATGATAGGAATATCAACTGCATTGGCAACCTGCCATACCATTCTTACTGCAACAGGAAATACCGCCGGGCCTGACATACCGCCTGTAATATTTCTTATAATTGGTCTGCGTGTGTTTATATCAATTCTCATACCTGTTAGAGTATTTATAAGTGAAAGTGCATCTGCACCCTCTGCCTCTGCTGCTTTTGCAATAGAAGCTATATCAGAAACATTTGGTGAAAGCTTAACTATAAGTGGCTTTTTGCAATATTTGCGGACAGCCTTTGTAATAGCTCCAACAGATTCGCAAGAAGTACCGAACTGAACTCCACCCTCTTTAACATTTGGGCAAGAAATATTTAGCTCAACCATATCAATATCAGTATCAGAAAGTCGCTCAGCCATTTTGCAGTAATCTTCTTGAGTGCTTCCTGCAACATTTGCAATTATAACTGTATTTTGTTCACGAAGCCAAGGCAAGTCATTTTCTATAAAATGCTCTACACCAGGATTTTGAAGTCCAACCGCATTAAGCATACCTGATGGAGTTTCTGCTATTCTTGGCGGGGGATTTCCTAAACGCTCCTTGAGAGTAATTCCCTTGCAAGAGATTCCACCCAATTCTTCAAGTGGATAGAACTCGCTGTATTCATGACCGAAACCGATAGTTCCTGAAGCTGCTATAATCGGATTTTTAAATTCTACACCTGCAATATTTACGCTTAAATCTGCCATCAGAATACAACCTCCTCTGCATTAAATACTGGACCATTTTTGCAAACATGCTTATAGCCCTGTGTGCCGTCTTCTCTATTAACAAGTACAGCACAACCCAAGCAAGCACCAACGCCACAAGCCATTCTTTCCTCTAAAGAAATCTGACAAGGCACACCAGCCTGACTAGCAATTTCTGCAACACCTCTGAGCATAACCATTGGTCCACAAGCACAAACCATATCAGCATTGCCGATAACATCTTTCAGAGCCTCTGTAACAAAACCCTGTCTACCTGCCGAGCCATTATCTGTCATAAGAATATGCTCACCGATTGATTTAAAATCTTTCTCAAGTATAACAGCACTCTTATCTCTGAAGCCTGTGATAGTTACTGCATTTTTGCTCTGCTTTGCGGCATAAAGCATAGGAGGCACACCAATACCTCCTCCAATAAACACTGTCCTTTTGTCTGGCTCTATCTTAAAACCATTTCCTAAAGGAGCAATCACATCGACTTCTCCGCCAACCTCTGTCTGCGAAAGTATATCAGTACCCTCTCCACGAACTTCAAATACAAGGCGAAACTCTGAACCGTTTATATCACAAATTGAAATCGGACGGCGGAGAGTTTTTCCTGGCACACGGATATGGACAAATTGTCCAGGCTTAGCAATTTCTGCAAGCTCTTTATTTGAAATTCTAAAATCAAAAATTGTGTCAGTCAACTGAGTTTTCTTAACCAGCGGACATGGACGGGCATCGTATTTCATCAAATTCAATCCTTTCGGTATGATATAAATTGATTATAGCATATTTTTCCGTTTGAGGAAACATCTTTTTGAAATTCTGATAAAATTTAAAGGATTTTGATTTCTGCAAGTAATAATTAAAATTTCTGCTATATAAACTATCCTTTTTATAAATTTTCCTTTTCAGCTATTGAAGATTTACTGATAAAATGGTAAAATAAATTCATATGTCAATATCACGCACAATGAAAGGAAGCGTTGAAATGAAAAATACTGAAAAGACTATGGACAAAATTGTAGCTCTCTGTAAAAACAGAGGTTTTGTTTACCCAGGTTCTGAAATCTATGGCGGTCTTGCTAATACTTGGGATTATGGCCCTCTCGGCAGAGAACTTAAGGATAACATTAAATCTGCTTGGCATAAGAAATTTGTTCAGGAAAACAAATATAATGTAGCACTTGATTCTGCTATCCTTATGAACCCACAAACATGGGTTGCATCGGGTCATCTCGGCGGTTTCTCAGACCCTCTTATGGATTGTCGTGAGTGCAAAACTCGTCACAGAGCAGATAATCTCATCGAAGACTTTGACGGCACTAATGTTGCAGGCTGGTCCAATGAAGAAATGATGAACTACATCAAAGAAAAGCAAATTCCATGCCCACTTTGTGGCAAGCATAACTTCACAGATATTCGCCAATTCAATCTTATGTTCAAGACTTTTCAGGGCGTTACTGAGGATAGCAAGAACGAAATCTATCTTCGTCCTGAAACGGCACAGGGTATCTTCGTAAACTTTGCTAATATTCAGCGTACAAGCCGTAAAAAAGTTCCTTTCGGTGTTGCTCAGATTGGTAAATCTTTCAGAAACGAAATTACTCCAGGTAACTTCATTTTCCGAGTAAGAGAGTTTGAGCAAATGGAGCTTGAATTCTTCTGCAAGCCTGGTACTGACCTTGAATGGTTCGATTACTGGAGAGGCTTCTGCCGTGATTGGCTCTATTCCCTCAATATCAAAGAGGAAAATCTCAGACTTCGTGACCACTCCAAAGAAGAGCTTTGCTTCTATTCTAAGGCTACAACAGACTTTGAATACCTCTTCCCATTCGGCTGGGGCGAACTTTGGGGCGTTGCTGACAGAACAGATTACGACCTTACTCAGCATCAAAATACTTCAGGCAAGAGCCTTGAATATTTCGACCCAACAGACAACTCTCGTTATATTCCTTATGTTATTGAGCCTTCACTCGGTGTTGAAAGACTTTTCCTCGCACTTATGACAGAGGCTTATGATGAGGAAGTTATTGACGAAAAGGATACTCGTGTTGTATTAAGACTTCACCCAACACTTGCACCATTCAAGGCTGCTGTTCTTCCACTTTCTAAAAAGCTTAATGACAAGGCTGAGGCAGTATTTGAAACACTTCAAAAGCACTTTATGGTTGAATATGATGACGCAGGTTCTATCGGTAAGCGTTATCGCCGTCAGGACGAAATTGGCACACCTTTCTGCATCACATATGACTTTGAATCTGTTGATGATGGCTGTGTAACTGTTCGTGACAGAGATACTATGACACAAGAAAGAATTTCTATTGACAAGCTTGTTGATTATATAAACGAAAAGATTTCATTCTAAAAAATCTTTAACTAATAAATCTGTGTATACAGAATAAAATAGACCTTGTGAGTTAATCTTGCCCACAAGGTCTTATTTATTTTAAAATTGAAAACACAATATTTTATGATATTTAATTTTTATTTTTTAGCTCTCGGTTTTGAAATCAATGCTGCTAAATATCCAAAGAAAATTGCTGCGGCAATTCCAGCGGCACATGAACTTATACCACCTGTTAATGTACCAAGCCAACCATCTTCCTCTACGGCAGTTTCTACCCCTTTTGCAAGTGTATATCCAAAACCAGAAAGCGGAACAGTAGCTCCTGAGCTTGCAAAATCGACTATTGGCTCATAGATTCCGATTGCTGTAAGAAAAACACCTGCTACAACAAAAGTTACAAGTATTCTTGCAGGTGTAAGCTTAGTTTTATCTATCAATATTTGTGCTATAACGCATATTAGTCCTCCGACCATAAAAACCCTAATAAATTCCCAAAGTATATCCATATGCTTTTGCTCCTTTTTTCTGTATAAATTTATATTTCACTGTTTTTAGAAAACTATTCATATATTTAAAAGAAAATGTTTATGTTTTAGTGTGAAATATAGATTTTCAGAACCTGATGTGTTATAATTTTTATATAATTGATTCAACGGAGGATTTTATAATGAATATAACCTTGCTTGGCTGTGGAAGATGGGGTTCTTTCATAGGTTGGTATCTCGATAAAATTGGTCATAAAGTTAAGATATGGGGTCTTGCAGACGCTCCACAATTTATAGAATTAAAAACAACAAGAAAAAATAATATGCTTAGCTTTCGTGAATCTATTGAATTTACAGATAACCTTGAAGAAGCTATTGCTTCTGCGGAGGTTATGATTATTTCAATAAGCTCTCAAGCTTTGCGTTCATTTATGGAAAGACTTTCTAAATTAGATTTAAAAGGTAAAACTATAGTTCTTTGTATGAAAGGAATAGAAGTTGCTACTGGAAAGCGTCTTACTGAGATTGTTTCAGAATTTATAACAAATGAAACAAAGCTTGCCATTTGGGTTGGTCCCGGACACCCTCAGGATTTTAGCAATGGTATTCCTAACTGTATGGTTATTGACTCAAATGATGATGAGGTTAAGAATTTTCTTATTGATGAATTTTCAAGTGAGCTTATTCGTTTTTATGTTGGTAAAGACCTAATCGGAAGCGAGATAGGCGCAGCGTCTAAAAATACTATTGGTATAGCGGCAGGTATGCTTGATGGTATGCACTTGTCATCTCTAAAGGGAGCTTTAATGTCAAGAGGTACAAGAGAAATCGCAAGACTTATCAAGGCAATGGGCGGAAATGAGCTTTCTGCCTATGGTTTATGTCATCTTGGAGATTATGAAGCTACACTTTTTTCACCATATAGTCATAATCGCCGTTATGGTGAAATGCTTGTAAAGGGCGAAAAATTCGCACAACTTGCTGAAGGTGTAGATACAACAAAGGCACTTGTATTTCTCGGTGAAAAATATAATGTAGACTTACCTATATGCAAGGCTGTTAATAAAGCTATTCTTGGTGAATATACTCCTAAGGAATGTTTAGATGAACTATTTTTGAGAAGTAGAAAGCCTGAATTTTATTAATAGAATTTTAAAAACTTATTATATAAATAGTTAAACAAGCTATGGCAAATTTAAGCGAACTTCTGTTGTCTTTAAATTTATTGTCAAGTTCGTCTTTATAATATTTGTTATGGATAATCTCCGACCATTCTTTTGAGTCATAATTTGCTATTGTAGGCTTATATTTTTATAAAATGGCATAAAGCTTACAATCTAAAAATAGCTTATATATGCGGTTTTTCGACATTTTATAAAAAGTAACCAAAAGCTATATTTTATACTATTTTTATAAATTCGTAATGAGCAAGGTCACGGGTTCGAGTCCTGTCACAAGCTCTAAATTTTCCCTTGAACACTGCGTTCGAGGGGTTTTTTGTTATTATAGATGAAAAATAAAAGCTCCAACTGCATTTTGAACTGCCCCAAATTGTGCAGACAGTATAAAAAGACCCTACTCGATGTAGCAGAAGCATAGCTATAAGATTGACCTCTGTCACCTTCGCCCGAGGATTGTCCATCAACATACTCTTTTACACTTCCGCTGCCAATGTAATCAACGATGCCGTCGGCACTCTCAATAGGAGAGTTTGGATGAGAAATCTTCTCAAAAGTGTAATCACCATTAGTATAAGTATATACTTTGGGTTAAGTTCGTTTGCCGCAAACGCTGGCGATACAGTTTGTACAAGTATTGTTGCACAAATAGCAGTGCTTAGTAATGTTGAGAGAATCCTTTTAGAGCCACTTTTAAACATTTTATCAATCCTTTCTTAAATGATATTTTCTAATACTATCAGCACAATATAATATATTGTCAATATATTCCTAAAGCTGTTATTTTTGTACAATTTTTTCTATGTGTATAAAAAATTTTAATATTAAGGTCATCTATAAGATAATTTTATATATTTATTTTACCAAAATAAAAAATTCTCAGCAAATTTCCGAGAATTTCACGCTGAGAATTTTTACCAATTATTTACTGAAATTTTGCTGTTTTAGAATTAAGCTCATCTATATCAGGCATTTCAACACCTTCAGATGTTACATTATAATCCTCTTTAAGCTTTAATATTCGTCTTACTGATTCATCTATTCTTTCCTCTGTAATAGCACCATTTTCAACAGCTTCTTTTATGGCTTTAACTGCCTGTTTTACATTATCTTCCCCAAAACATATTGAAAGAATATCACAGCCAGCATTTATCGATAAAACCGCCGCATCGCCAAAAGAATAGCTTTCACTTATTGCTCCCATAGTAAGGTCATCAGTTATTACAACTCCTTCAAAACCCATTTCGTCACGAAGTAAATCTGTAATAATATTCTTTGACATACTTGCAGGATAATTTTCATCTAATTCTGTACATAATATGTGTGCTGCCATTATCATAGGAACACCATTCTCTATAGCACTCTTAAATGGCAAAAGCTCACTTTGCCAAAGCTCTTCTTTTGTCTTCGTAACAAGCGGAAGTCCATAGTGTGAATCTGTTTCAGTATCACCATGTCCAGGAAAATGCTTTGCAACTGGAATCGCTCCTGTTGCTTTTAAACCGAGCATATCTGCAATACCATATTTGCATACATCATCAGAAGTTTTTCCGTATGCTCTATTTCCGATAACTGTATTATCTGGATTGCTCCATATATCAAGTACTGGCGAAAAACCTGTATGAAGACCAAACGATGTAATCTGTGTTCCTATCTGATAACCTGCATTATAGCAATATTCAGTATCCTCCGAGCCTGCAATAGTCAATGCTGACGGCATACTTAAAACATCATCTGGTAATCTTGTAACAAGACCGCCTTCCTCGTCCATACCTATTATATACGGTATATCTCCTGCGGTTGATTTTATAGAATTAGTAAGATTAACAAGCTGTTCTGCATTTGTGATATTCTTGCCAAAAAGAATAACTGTTCCAAACTTATATTCCTCGGCAAACTCTTTGAAATCATCATCAACTTCTGTTCCATCTATACCAACCATTAACATTTGTCCTATTTTTTCATCAAGAGTCATTTTAGAAATTTCCTCGGAAATTTCATCAGTTTCTTCATTCGAGCTTTCAACTAAAGAGCTTTCTTGTTTTGAAATAAGGCTTTCTTCAGCTTTTGAGCTTTGAGAACTTTCAATAGAAGTATTATCTAAAGAACTTTCTTTTGAAGGCTCAACATTTTTAGTGTCATTCCCAGAGCAAGCAGAAAATGCACTCAATAAAATCATTACAGCCAATAAGGCTGATATTGTTTTTAATTTTTTCATTTTTAAATTCTCCTAATTTTTAATAATTTAAAGCTTATTGAATCGATTAAAGAAATCACCAATGAACTACCGAAAAGAGAGTAAAGAAAGTTAAGGGCATTGCCCTTAAAACCTACGAGGGACTCTGTCCCTCGACCCTGCGAGCCTTTAAAAAGGCTCAAGCGAAACTTTTAATTGTCTTGGATAAGTTCATCAACTAATCGGTAGTTCATTGGAAAATTCATTATCCGCGATAAAAAACTTCCCTTACCCACTACGAGCGAGACTTGTCGAGCGATTTCGCGTCTTGGGTGCGGCGGCTCGCCGCTTAAGGGCATTGCCCTTAAAACCTACGAGGGACTCTGTCCCTCGACCCTGCGAGCCTTTAAAAAGGCTCAAGCGAAACTTTTAATTGTCTTGGATAAGTTCATCAACTAATCGGTAGTTCATTGGAAAATTCATTATCCGCGATAAAAAACTTCCCTTACCCACTACGAGCGAGACTTGTCGAGCGATTTCGCGTCTTGGGTGCGGCGGCTCGCCGCTTAAGGGCGTTGCCCTTAAAACCTACAAGGGACTCCGTCCCTCGACCCTGCGAGCCTTTAAAAAGGCTTGAGCGAAACTTTTATCTGTCTTGGGTACAGTGGTTCGCCGCCAATAAGCAATATTTTTTGAAATATGCATATACTGTATTTAAAGGAGTGATTTTATGTGTGGTATTGCAGGTTGGTTCGATAAAACTAATAATTTAAATAAGCATCAACATATTATCGACAATATGAGTTTAAGCCTTGCTAATCGTGGCCCTGATGAAGACGGAATCTTTATGCGAAAGAATCTTTGTCTTATTCATAGACGACTTAGCATCATAGATATAGAAAGTGGCAAACAGCCTATGACAAAAGCCTATAAGGGAAAAATCTGTACTATCGTATATAATGGCGAAATCTACAATTCGCCCGAAATTATGAGCGAACTTCGCTCAAAAGGTTTCAGCTTTTTCGGTCATAGTGATACTGAAGTTGTACTCACTGCATATCTCTGTTGGGGAACTAAATGCGTAGAAAAGCTTAATGGCATCTTTGCTTTTGCTATTTGGGACGATGATGAGCAAAGGCTTTTTCTTGCTCGTGACAGAATCGGTGTAAAACCACTTTTTTATTATGAATATAAAAATGGCTTGCTCTTTGCATCTGAAATAAAAACCTTGCTCAAAAATCCTATTGTTGAGCCAAAAATTGACGAACAGGGCTTATATGAAGTTTTTCTGCTTGGTCCTGCAAGAACATCAGGCTTTGGTGTTATAAAAGACATAAAAGAACTATTGCCCGGTGAATGTGCAACCTATAATGGAAAGGAAATTCGCAAGAAAAAATATTTCACGCTAAGAGCCTATGAACATAGGGATAATGAGAAACAAACCATTGAGCATATTCGTGAACTTATTACAGATTCTATTGAGCGACAGTTAGTATCAGATGTTCCTCTCTGCACATTTCTTTCTGGTGGACTTGATTCAAGCATAATTTCCTATGTTGCATCAAATTATTATAGAAAAAATAAGCTTGACACTCTCACAACATATTCTGTTGACTACAAAGATAATGAAAAATATTTTCAGAAAAGTATATTTCAGCCGACACCTGACAGCGACTTTATAGACCTAATCTCTACTGCAATAGGTTCTGAACACAGAAATGTTCTCATTGATAATTCTGAGCTTTTTAATGCACTTTATGCCTCAACTCTTGCAAGGGATTTGCCAGGTATGACCGATGTTGATTCCTCACTTCTACTTTTCTGTAAAGCAGTTAAAAAGGATTTCAAGGTCGCACTTTCTGGCGAATGTGCAGACGAGATTTTCGGTGGCTATCCTTGGTATCATAACAAAAATATATTATTTGAAGATACCTTTCCTTGGTCACGCTCACTCGATATAAGACATTCAATTCTCAAAAATGGCTTGCTTAAAAATGGTGACGAATATGTTCGTGAAAGATACCTTGCCACCTGTCAAAGTGCTGAAAAGCTTGACGGCGAAAGCAAGCTTGATAGTCGTATGCGTGAGATGTTCAAACTAAATCTTGATTGGTTTATGCAGACACTTCTCGACCGCAAAGACCGAATGTCGATGTATTCAGGACTTGAAGTAAGAGTGCCATTCTGCGATTATCGAATAGTTGAATATGCTTATAATATGCCTTGGAAACTAAAAAGCCTTAATAACAGAGAGAAAGGTATTGTACGAAAAGCTTTTGAGGGTTTACTGCCCGACGAAATAGTCTGGAGAAAGAAAAGCCCATATCCAAAAACGCACAATCCACTTTATTTCAAGCTTGCTGTTTCCACTGTAAGAAAGGTTCTTAACGATAAAAGTTCTCCACTTTACGATATTATAGATAAAAATACCATAGAAAATATTATTGAAAATCCTGAAAGCATTACATCTCCTTGGTATGGTCAGCTTATGAAAGCTCCACAGATTTTAAGCTATATTATTCAAACGGATTTTTGGCTAAGAACTAATAATATTCAGATAGAAATATAAAATTTTCACACTTTTTTCAATAAAAAAATTACTGTTTGAAAACTCTTTTATAAGTTACACTTTCTCATTTAAAAATAAATTTAGTATATTATTAAACTCCAAGACTAATTTGGCCATAGTAGATATTTTATCTTTGCTCATAGCCTTAACTGTCCGTTCCTCTAATATTATAATTTAAGCTAAGCTCAAAAATTTCATTAGCACGCATAAATGAATTTGTATAACTCATAGCTTGCCTTGGAAGCATATAACTATCATAAATCTGCTTCTGCGTACAAAAATCAAATTCACGCAAGGTATAAAGCACAAGCATTTCGTTATAGCTGATATTATACATTCAGAATATGCTCCTCTGTATTTTATCAACACTTGGTTAAGCTTATTAAGAAATTTTTATATTCGATTATCCATATATTATATCATCTTTTAAGCGAAAAGCCATAATCATATATGGAGTTATGGCTTTATTATAGATACGGTTTTTTATATAAGTCAATATTGCTTAAAAAATTTATTTTAAAAATGGTTTCAAATCACATAAAATTAATATTTTTTATATTTATTCATCTCGAAAAATGTTTTTAAAAACAAAGTTTACCAGAAAACAGCCTTTTCTTACCACTTTATAAATATTCGGATTTTTTATGATATAATTTAAGAAATAGCTTATGGGCTTTTGAGGCTTATTATCTATTGTATTAAACATCAGTTTCATTAAAAAATGTATCGGACTGGAGTGCGGAAGTTCAGTTCGATACATTTTGTTTTTTGCTATTTAATTTTTAATCTTCACATACAAGGATTTGTTTTTCTCTCATGTTCAAGCATGGTTGCAGGACCATGACCGCAATAAACTCTATAATTACCATCAAGATTTTTGAGTCTTTTCAATGATTGCAAAATATCATTATAGTTGCCAGTAGGAAAATCAGTCCTTCCCATAGAGCCAGTCATAAGAGTGTCACCAGTAAAAAGTATATCATCAATCATATAGCAACAACTTCCAGATGTATGCCCCGGAGTGTAAAGAACCTTGATTTTATTTTCACCAAATGGAATTTCTTCCCCATCGCTTACGATAATATCTGCATTAAAAGGTTCAATCTTCAAGCCACCCATAAACGAAGAAAGATTTAATCCGGAATTATGCAGAAACTTTTCTTCACCCTTATAGATAACAATTTTTGCACCTGTTTTCTTACGAAGCTCATCTGCATAACCTATATGGTCAAAATGTCCGTGAGTCAGCAAAATATACTTAATCTGTCCCTCGGCAAAATCGTCTATTCTTTCACTGAGCTTCTGTGAGGGTGCGGCTGGGTCAACTATAAGTCCCAAGCCACTATCATCAGTTAAAACATAACAATTTGTAGGCATAATGCCGACCGCAAAAGTTTCAACATTCATCAAAAAATCCTCCTTAATGCTTTGCAAGCTCTTTTGAATCGATGACAAGTGTTACAGGGCCATCGTTCAAAAGCTGTACTTTCATATCAGCACCAAAAACTCCTTGCTCTACCCTTTTGACACCATTTTCACGCAAACATTCGCAAAAATATTCATAAAGCGGATTTGCAATATCAGGCATAGCTGCATTTGTAAAGTTTGGCCGTCTGCCCTTTCTTGCGTCTGCACAAAGCGTAAAATTAGATATAACAAGTGCTGAACCATCAATATCCAAAAGTGAAAGATTCATTTTATCATTTTCATCTGTGAATATTCTAAGTCCTGCAATTTTTGCAGCAAGAGTTTTTGCCTCTGATTCATTGTCACCATTTTCTACTCCAAGAAGTATAAGAAATCCGCTCTCAATACTGCCCTTAACTTCGCCATCAACAGTGACAGAAGCATTGGCTACTCTCTGAATTACAGCTTTCAATTATTTCACTCCAATATATTTTCTTTAAACTCTGCCAATAGATGAAACACCTTTTATGGTATTAAGTCTTGATATTATGCTCTTTAAATGGTCTATGCTATTAATAGTTATAGTTACATCTATAATTGCCATTCCGTCCTTAGCTTCTCTTGAAGAAAGACTATGAATAAATATATGTAAGCTTGAGAGATAACTTGCAACATCAGCAAGAAGTCCTGTTCTATCAACAGCAATAATTTGCAAAGTAGTCTGGAAGCTTTCTTTAACATCTCCTGCCCATCTTACTTTAACCCAACGCTGTGGTTCAGGTGCGTTTTTTATATCCTTTGGAACATTTGTACAAGACTTCTTATGTATAGAAACACCATAGCCTCTTGTGATAAAGCCGATAATATCATCACCCGGAAGTGGATTACAGCACTTTGAGAACTTCACAAGACAATCATCAATTCCGCTGACAATAACACCATTACTTACCTTCTTCTTGGCGACCTCTGTAATCTGAGGCATATCGGGTTTATCATGCTTTTCATAATGCTTTACATATTCTTCCTTGATTCTTGGCATAATTCTCCAGAGCTGGATACCGCCATAACCAATGGAAGCATAGAAATCATCAAGGTTCTTGCAATTCTGACGCTTTATAATTTCAAAGAGGAAGTGTTCAAGCTCTTCAGACGGAATATCAATGTTAAGTCTTCTAAATTCCGCATCAAGCTGTGCTTTACCTTCAATAATATTTTCTTCTCGTTTTTCCTTTTTAAACCAAGAACGAATCTTGCTCTTTGCCTCACTTGTGCGGACAATATTAAGCCAATCTCGCTTTGGACAGCCATTCTCCTTAGTAGTTATAATTTCTACTATTTCGCCATTTTGAACCTTATAATCAATTGGTACAATTCGCTTATCTACCTTTGCACCAATCATTCTGTTGCCAACCTCGGTATGAATAGCATAAGCAACATCTATTACTGTTGCACCTGTTGGCAGGCTGATAATATCACCCTTTGGAGTAAATACAAAAACTTCTTCAGGAACTAAGTCCATCTTAATTGTACGGACAATATCGGTAGCGTCATCATCACTCTGATTTTCAAGCATTTTGCGAATCCAGGCAAGTCTGTCATCAAGAGAATCATTCTTGCCAGAAATGCCAAGCTTATACTTCCAGTGTGCAGCTATACCATATTCAGCAGTATAGTGCATCTCCCATGTTCTAATCTGAATCTCAAACGGAATACCGTCCTTGCCAATAACTGTGGTATGCAATGACTGATACATATTTGGCTTAGGGGTAGAAATATAGTCCTTAAATCTATTAGGGAGCGGAGTAAATAAATCGTGAACTACACCGAGAACATTATAGCAGTCGATAACAGTATCAACTATAACTCTAACAGCAAAAATATCATAAATTTGGTCCATATTTTTGCCCTTCATAAAGGTTTTACGGTATATTCCATGAATGCTCTTAACTCTACCCTCAATATAAACATTTGGAATATCAGGGTCAAGACGCTCGTGAAGCATCTTAATCGTATCTTGAATAAACTGCTTTCTATCCTCTTTCTTGAGAGCAATAGCGTCCTCAATTTCACGATAGCCAACAGGGTCAAGGTAGCGTATGGATAAATCCTCCATTTCCTCCTTGATAGCACGAATACCGAGTCTATGTGCGATAGGAGCATAAACCTCCATATTTTCAAGAGCCTTATCACGCCTATGCTGTTCTTTCATACATTCGATTGTACGCATATTATGAAGTCTATCAGCAAGTTTGATGATAATAACACGAATATCCTTTGCCATAGCCATAAGCATTTTACGAATATTTTCTGCCTGCTGTACTTCTCTTGAAGAATATGGAATTTTACCAAGCTTTGTAACGCCATCAATAAGTTCAGCTATTTCATTGCCAAACTCCTTACGGATTTCATCAAGAGTAACAGGTGTATCCTCTACAACATCATGCAAAAGTGCAGCGGCAACAGATTCATTATCCATACCAAGCTGTACGAGAATATACGCAACAGAAACAGGGTGAAAAATATAAGGTATACCAGAAGAGCGTCTTTGATGACCATGCTCTTTTAATGCAACACGATATGCCTTATTGATTAAATCCATATCATAAATATGGTCACTTTGATTGATAAGCTCTATAAGGTCATTGAAATCCTTATAAAACTCTAAATCCTTACTTACAATTCCGCAATTATCCTTTGTAATATCAGCAGGGGCCTCCTCTGCAATTATAGCAAGCTCAGATTCATCTTCGGAATTTTCCTTAGACTCAGGCTCTGCATTTTGTTCAGAATTTTCCTCAGTCCTTGGTTCAGGTTTTTGTTCAGATTTACACTCGGGTTCATCAGCCTCAGCTTCTGTTAATGTCCTTTCCTTATCTTCCATAACCAGCACACTCCTTCAATTTTCTAAGCAGCTTAGAGGCATTTATGTCTACCTTACCGCTGACATCATTTATTTTTATATAATAAACTCCGCCATCAGAGTTCATTGTTGTGAGATATAATTCTTTCATAATATCAAGAATTAACAGCAGTTTAAAAAGGCTTATTTTCATATTAAGTCTGTGCATCAAAATTTCTGGTAAATAGGCATTATCCTTAGATGCTCTTATATATCTATAAACAACAGCAAATTCTTCTCTTGTAGGGATATTTTCTGCAAGAAATTGTTTATCAAGAGTTTCACCTCTAAGAAAAGCTTCATAGCTTCTCTGCTCAAGAAGTAAAGCCTTATTGTCATTTTCAGAAAGCTTTATTTCACGAGCAATAATTGAAACATTTTCCCTACCCATATAAACATTTTCATCAAGAGTAACAGCAACATCTATTATATCGCCCTCTTTATAGTAAAACTCATTAAGAGTTGTAGAAAACTTCAATACACTTATTCTTGCTCGACCTCGACTTAATGAAAGTCTTAAATGCTTTCCGCCACCCATCTCTGTGACTTTATCAAGCCTCATATCACAAAGTGCAAATACAGGTTTTGCGTTTCCAAAGCCAAAAGGTTCAAGTAAGGCAATCTGCTTTGCCGCCGAAATTGAAACAGCCTCAGGCTTTAGCTTACATTCGATATTAACTGATGGAATTGCTTCTTCACAGGTCTTAGCATATTCGTTTATTCTGCGTCTGAATTCAGAGATATTTTCTTTTTCTATGCTAAAGCCAACTGCCATTGGGTGACCACCATATTTAGTCAGCAAATCTCCACATTCAAAAATAGCGTCACATAAAGAAAATCCTTTGATACTTCTACCCGAACCACGAGATTCTCCATTTTCGGTAGAAATTATTATAACTGGCTTTCCTATGCGTTCTGTCATTCTCGCCGAGGCAATTCCTATAACTCCATGATGCCAATTTTCTCCATCAACTACAACAACTCTGTCAAGAAGATATTCAGGGTGTTCAGCAATAATCTTATCTATATCATCAGAAATATTTGTTTCTATATCCTTGCGTTGATTATTTTCCTCGCAAAGCTTTTCTGCAAGCCGTTCTGCTTCGTCTGGGTCTTCGGTAAGTAAAAGCTTTAATGCAGATTCTGCTGTACTCATTCTGCCTGCTGCATTTATTCTTGGTGCAACTGAAAACGAAACTGTTCCTGCGGAAAGCTTATCTACATTTATACCAGCTTTTTCAAACAATGCTGATAAACCAATTCTTTCAGAAACTGCAAGAGAATTTAATCCGTATTTTATTATAATTCTATTTTCACCATCAACAGGAACTAAGTCTGCAATTGTTCCTAAGGCGGCTAAATCTGAATAATTTTCAAGTGCTGTGAAGAAATCTCCACCCTCAAGAGCGGCAACGAGTTTAAGCGCTATCCCTGCTCCGCAATACATCTTGTAAGGCGAACCACAATCCACTCTATGTGGGTCTACTACGGCAATAGCTTTAGGAAGAACATCAAGTGGTCTGTGGTGGTCTGTTATGACGGTATCTATTTCAAGAGAATTTGCATAATCTACTTCATCAACGGCGGCTATACCATTATCAACAGTGATTATTAAGCTTACTCCTTGATTTTTGAGCTTTGTTATTGCATTTTTATTAAGTCCATAACCATCTCCCTCACGAGTAGGAATATAATACATTACATTAGCAAAAACAGATTCAAGATATGAAAAAAGAATGGCTGTCGCTGTAACACCATCACAATCGTAATCGCCATATACACATATCTTTTCATAAGAAACAACAGCTTTTCTTATTCTTTCACACGCAATATCCATATCCTTAATAAGCATAGGATCGGAAAGTTCTGCATCATCAGAAAGAAAAACTCCTGTTTTTTCTACTGTATCAATTCCTCTTGAGGAAAGCAGCATTGCCAAAAACGGTGGAATACCGCTTTGTTTTGCAAGCTCTTTAGCCTTAAGCTTATCATTTTCTGTAATAATCCAATCTTTCATCACTGCACCGCCACAAAACTCTTTAAATATAAAATCCTTATTAATTTTTTATAATACATAATTGTAGCATTTTTTTAGATATTTTTCAATATTTTTATATTGAAAAGAATTTACTGGCAAACGAGGTTAAGGGCATTGCCCTTAAAACCCATGAGGGACTCCGTCCCTCAACCCTGCGAGCCTTTGAAAAGGCTCGAGCGAAACTTTTAAGGTCTTGAGAAAGTCGGTTAGCTAAACGGCAGTTCATTGGAAATTTCCTCGACCGCGGCAACTTTCTTCCCACGCTCGCCACGAGCGAGGCAAAGCCGAGCGATTCCGCGTCTTGGCTGCGGTGGCTCGCCGCCTCGAGCGAAACTTTTATTTGTCTTTGGAAGGTTTGGTAATGCAAATAATCTTCCCTCTTTGTAGTGATTTTCGGATAATCAAAAGCATAAACATATATAAGAACAAACGGCGGGGTGGCTTATTATGAAAAAAAAGAAAAATGATGAATCTAAGCCTCGCTTATTTGGTGGGTTTGGACTTCCATATGGAATTGTCAAAAGCTCTGTACACATAGAAATAAACAGTAATCGTGAGGCAATTATTGATGGAAGCAGTGGCATACTCGAATATAATGAGTGTTGCATTAAAATTAGTACAGGCAAAATGATTGTTGCTTTTAAGGGGCGTGGTCTTTTTATTCGTTGTATGTCGGATTCATCTATGGTCATTGAAGGCTATATAAACTCTGTTGAGTATGTCAGATAAAAGGGGAAATTTTCTTGATACTTAGACTTTTAAGATGGTTTTCCGGCTATGCAAAATTTACTGCTAAGGGAAAATTTCCGGAACGCCTACTAAATATGACTATGAAAAATGGCATACAGCTTTGGGATATGCGTTCCGATAGTAGTTCTCTTGCAGCTTATGTTGCTGCAAGAGAATATAAACTTCTGCGTCCCTTTGCAAAACGCTGTGAACTCACATTGAAATGCACAAAAAAAGGCGGTCTGCCATTTATAATATCACAATATAAAATTAGGAGTGGATTACTTGTAGGTGCAATACTTTATATTGCAATTTCGATTATACTTTCTGGCTATATTTGGAACATAAATATCAATACAAGTGGCAGTATTAATGAATATGAACTAAGAGAAGAATTGCGTTCACTTGGACTTTATGAAGGTGCTAAGATTTCAGACATAAACATTCAGGATATAGAACAGCAAGCAACTATAGATATGGATAATATCGCCTGGATTTCGATAAATATAACTGGAACTCTTGTAAATATAGAGCTTAGTCCAAGAGTTGATAAGAAAGCTCCAACTGATAAAACACCATCAAACATTATAGCAAGCTCAGATGGCGTTATAACTGGTATTGAGGCTGGTGAAGGCAAACCCTCAGTTAAAATCGGAGAAGCTGTTGTCGAAGGGCAAATGCTCGTAAGTGGAATCTTGGAATACGATGTCGGCGGATTTAAACTCAAACATTCTGATGCAAAAATCTATGCACAAACAAAGAAAACTCTTTCTGTAAGCGTTCCACTTGAAGAAACTGTTCTTAAGAAAAACGATTTTAATACATATAAAAAAAGTCTTTCTTTGCTTTGGGTTAGCTTTCCGATAAGCATTTATGGAACACCAGATGGTTATATTTCTACTCAGATAAAAAACGAAAATGTTGAACTTTTTGGCACTCAATTACCTATAAAAATAACAACAGAAAATTATAATATATATGAGAATATAAAAGTTAAACGCACAGAAAAGCAAGCCCGAACTCTTGCTGAAAAACAGCTTTCTCTTCTTGAAACATTTAGCTTAAATAATGCAAAATCATACACCAAGAAATATACTCAAAAAATCTCTAACGGAAAGCTGATTCTTGCAGGAACATATACCTGCACTGAAGATATTGCTATACAGCAAGAAATAAAAATAGATGGTTCGATAACCGAAGAAAATATTAATAAATCATCTGAAAAATAAAATATTACTGCAAAAGATACAACCACTTATTTAAAAAATTTATCTTGCAAAACCTTGACAAAACAACTGTTCGCTGATATAATTTTAATGTTGGTGTATTGACACCAACTCCCCTTGCTCGCAATATGTTTGCGGGCCACAAGACCAAAAGGAGGTGCAGTAAATATGGCAGTAATTAATTCTTATGAGGCTGTTATTGTAATTTCTCTCAAGCTTGGCGAAGAGGGTATTGCTGAAACAATCACAAAGTTCAAGGATATGGTTTCTAAGAACGGTACTCTTGAGAATGTTGATGAGTGGGGTAAGAGAAGACTTGCTTACGAAATCAACAAGGAAACTGAGGCTTATTATGTTCTCTTTGATTTCAAGAGCGAAGCTGAGTTCCCTGCAGAGTTTGACCGTGTCCTTATGATTACAGACGGTGTTCTCCGTTCTATGATCATCAAGAAGGAAGCTTAAGGAGGAAGAGCTAGTATGTTAAATGTAGCTTGTATCATGGGCAGACTTACAGCAGACCCAGAGCTTCGTTATACTCAAGGCAACACAGCAGTAGTTAGAATCACTCTTGCTTGCAACAGACCCACAAGAACTGGTTCAGAAGAACAGACTGATTTTATAGATGTTACCGCTTGGGGTAAGACTGCGGAATTTGTCAGCAGATATTTTCACAAGGGTCAACTCGTTGCTGTTGATGGCTCTATTAGAACAGGCTCTTATACCGATAAACAGGGTATCAAGAGAAGAACCTTTGAGATTTGGGCTAATAACTGCCACTTCGCAGAACCTAAATCAGCTCGTTCTAATGATAATAATAACTATCAGGGTGGATATAACGACAGCGGATACTCAAGACAGGATAATGCTCCAGCTACATCTTATTCAACAGGCAATACAGATGCCTTTGAAGAGATTCCGACAGATGACGATCTCCCCTTCTGATTTAATCCTAAACACATCTTATCCTATATAAAGGAGGAATTACAATGGCTGAAAGAACCGAAAGAGATAACCGCAGAGGCGGTCGCAAGGGCCGTAAAAAGGTTTGTGCATTCTGCGTAGATAAAGTTGATGTAATCGACTATAAGGATATCGCAAGACTTCGCCGTTTTATTTCTGAGAGAGCGAAGATTCTTCCTCGCAGAGTAACAGGCACTTGTGCACATCATCAGCGTGAGCTTACAGTTGCTATTAAGCGCGCTCGTTATCTTTCACTTTTACCTTATACAAGCGATTGATAAAAAGCTTTTGCCGATACCGTTCTGCGGTGTCGGCTTTTTGTATCTAAGGAGGAATAAAACTATGACTTATAAATATAGAACTCGTGGCGTTTGCTCAAGAAGCATAACCTTCGATATGGACGAAAACCATATCATTACAAACATCAGCTTTGAGGGTGGTTGCAACGGAAATACAAAGGGTATTGCTTCTCTTGCTGAAGGTATGAAAGCCGAAGACATTATAAGCAAATGTCAAGGTATTCGCTGTGGCATGAAAGCTACATCATGTCCTGACCAACTTACTGAAGCAATTAAAAGTGCATTGCAAAAGTAATCTTTAAATGCAAAATGTGCATAGTATAAACGAAATTTTGTTTATACTATGCACATTTTATTTATAATTTTAATCTTCTAAAAAGATATTTTTCTTCTTTCTGCCACGCTTTTTTCTTGGTTTTCTTGGTGGAAGATACTTAATATCTGCTTTCTCAAGAAGTTCAATTTCTTTCTTAGGAATCTCTACTGGCTTTGCAGTGACTTCACGAGTCTTTGATTTGCGTCTGAATTTATAAATATTATCTGTGAGGTCATCAAGAAAGGCCATTGCTTCCTCACGCTTACCTTCATCAAGTGAACGGATTCTGAGAAGAATTTCAGCCTCAAAATTAGCTTCTGAGAACCTTGCTTCATCATCACGGTCAAGCTTATCATTAAGCTCCTTAAAATTTGAATCATTAACATACTTTCCTGTTTCTGTATTACAGCCTGAAAGTAAATCAAAGAAATCAACATGGAATATCTTAGAAAGTCTTATAAGAGTTTCTATATCTGGTGTTGTTTTTCCTGTTTCATAATAGGTGTAGCTTGAACGCTCTAATCCAAGCAAATCTGCAACATCTTGTTGAGTAAGTTTGCATTCGCTTCTATAATATTTCAACCAATAAGATATAATATTATACATTTTTATTACCTCCTTTTATTTTTTTTATTATAACATATATTTTTAAGATTTCATCATTATGTGAAACATTTCCACAGTCGCTTAATACTTTTAACTATTTTTTTAAATCTAAAGCTTTAAAATCGGACTCATCAAATATAAGAAGTTAATATACTAATTTTCCATACAAAACAAACTGACTCCGCTCAAAACGAAATCAGTTTGTTTTTTAAAGCTTATTTTATATTTTAAACTTGGTCCCAATCAAATACAACGCCGAGTGGGAATTGTCTATCCGTAAGAAGTTGATTATATATTTCTGATGTCTGTGTAGGAGAAATAATTTCTGAAAGAATATCTCCAGGATCAATTCTGCCATCTCTCATAAGATTTAAAAGCGTTATATAATCACGCTTAGCAGTAAAGTTACCAAGAACAGAATTATATGCTAAACGGGTTTTATCGTGACAGCCAATTATATTAAGACCCTTAATATGAACATACTTATAAAGGTCAATTGGCTCATCACTAACTCGGTTACAACCATTGATAAGGATTCTTGCATGTTTAGAGGAATATCTCAATGCAAGCTGCAAGCCTGCCATAGAGCCAGAGGTTTCAAGGACAACATTAGCACCCTTAACGCTGTTTGTTTTCTCGGTGATTTCATAAATCTTCTCAACAAGATTAGGTTCACTTGGAGAGAACACATATTCTGCACCAAATAAAGCTGCTTTTTCCTGTCTGATTTCACGATTACCAATAGCTATAAGAGGAGTTGCACCACAAGCCCTTGCAATCTGAACACCGAAAAGTCCAAGCATACCAAGACCAACAACAACGCAAGATTCACCAATCTCAAGACGGCTTCTGCGTATTGCAAGAAGTGGAAAACTTGCTACTCTTGTAAATACTGCATCTATAAAGGATACATCATCAGGAATTTTTACAACGCCTGATTCTTTTTTCCAATTATATGATGCGTGACCTGCATATTCAACAAATACACGGTCGCCTGGTCTGAACTTTGTTACAGCACTTCCTACCTCTACAACCGTACCAACGCTTGAATACCCTGGAACTGTTGGAAATTTTTGTGCAGTATTGTTTGCACCTGAAAGATAGGCCTTTTCTGTACCAGCAGAAATCAAGGTATACTTAACCTTAACCATAACCTCATTATCTTTTGGCTTTCTAAGCTCAAAAGACCTAAGCTCAGCTACTTTCGGCTTTATAAATGTTACTCTATAACCTTTCATTTTTAACCTCCGATTATATCAACAGAAAACTTCAAAGAAAATCGGCTGGTCACAATCTGATGTAAATATTTTAAGATTTTCCTCAAATTCCTCTTGATTTTCAGAAGAAAGATAATTAAAGCCGACAGACTTAACCCAAGCCTTAGCTGAGGTTTCGTGCTTTTGTGTAATAGATGGGCTTCTATAATGACGAAGTAGACCTGCGCCTGAGTTATTGAACATCATAATTCTGATATTACCAGTTAGTGGTTTATTCCAGATTGAGTTCATATCATAGAAGAAGCTAAGGTCACCTATCATAAGGAAGCAAAGCTCTTTACTTACTGCACAATGTCCCATAAAGGTTGAAGCTGAACCATCTATGCCATTTGTACCCATATTACAGAATACACGAACAGTTGGGTCGAGCTTATATCTGTTAGTCATAATGATTGTATGACCGATACCGATATGAAGCAATGAATGTGCTGGAAGAGTTGTAACTGTTCTTTCAATAGCATAAAGCTGATTATATTTTTCTGCGTGCATAACTTTAATGTTGCTTTCAGCCTTCTTCCAAGCCTTGTAGTATTCACCATCGTTATGAATATCGCCTGAATGTTCTACAAAGTAATCGAAGAAATACTTCTGTGAGCATTCAAAAACATTTTTAAGTCTTCTATATGTGTCAGCAACTTCACCATCTTCAGCAACACGCCAATGATACCATTGTGTACCAAGGTTTCTAAGCTTGCCGAGAATTGGGTTATTGAGCATACGCCTACCGCCTACTGTGATAACAATATCAGGAGCAAGCTCATCTCTGAATTGCTTTTGTGTATAGTCATGAGTGATATTATAAGAAAGAATAGATTTTGAGCAATGGAAGTTTGCAAGGTTATCACTGATAACAACGCAGTTAAACTTATCTACAAATGCTTCAACAGACTTCTGTTCTTCAATAGAAAGAGGCTGGTTCTGGCAATAAACAACAAGTATTCTCTTAACCTTAGAGAGTCTGTCTACCTTATCCTGCCACTTTGAATCAGGGTCACAAAGCTCAAATCTATCTATGCAGAGATATTTTTTATCAAGCTTGAGAACTGATGCAGGAGGCTTCGGAAACTCAATATTAGCGATAGGAACATTAATGTGCACAGGACCTGTACCATGATGCTTAACTTCAAGCAATGCTTCGCAAACCATTCTTCTTGCTTCCCAATCGCCAAGAGCAGTTGGGTCTTGTGGCAAAGAAACGCATTTCTTTACAACCTTGCCATACATACCTGCCTGTGGAATTGTCTGTTCCTCATCCTGACCAAGGTAGCGAGGATAACGGTCGCCTGTAATAACAACAAGTGGAATATGCTGATAGTAAGCCTCTGTAATAGAAGTAAGATAGTTAGATGTAGCAGTACCAGAAGTACAACACATAACAACAGGCTCACCAAGTCTTGCAGCAATTCCAAGTGCATAGAAACCTGCACTTCTTTCGTCAGTAACTCTATAAATCTTAAAATATGGCTCTGCCTCAAAAAGACGAGCAAGATTCAAGTTTCTTGAACCTGATGACATAACAATATGCTTAATGCCATATCTCTTAACAAGTGTTACAATCATCTTGCAGCGTTCAAAGTCAACAGAAGTCTTTGGCTTTTCTTCTACGACAGGCTTAGGCTGTATATCAGGAGCAGGGGTAATAGATTTAACCTCCGCATTTGCAGGTATCATTTTTTTTTCTTTAGTAAGCTGGTCTTTGAGCCAGTTATATGAATATTCCTTGATAGCGTTAAGCTTTTGATAAGGACCTTCATAGTCGCAAGAATCATACTTGCTAAGGTCTGCTGTAATTTTATCAGCACTATCAATAAGTCTGTATTCAAGGTCAATAGGTCTGAGCAATGAAACAAATCTCTCTGCCCCACGCTTTCTATTAATGAGAGAAACAAATGGCTTCTTAAAGATAATTGAGAAAATTGTTCCGTGGAAGCTATCTGTAAATACACATGAAGAATTCTGATAGTACCAGAGCCACTCAAAAAGGTCAACCTCTTTTTTAACTTCAACTCTGCCATTACCAGAAAGCTGAAGATTAGCAAAATTAGCGTCCCATCTTACAGGTGGTTCATCAAGAAGTACAACAACCTTCATATTCTTTTCGATAGAAAGCTTTTCAAGCTGTCTGCCTATTTCAGGATTTGGGTCGAGAACATAAGCAAGAATATATGGTTCTGTTTCAAGTGTTCCTGCTTTAGAAGCAAGTTCGTTATAAGCCTCTATCTTACAAAGGAAGGTTGGGTCGCAAACTTCTACTGTATCATTAAGTGCAAATGTATTCTTACAGGTACTGAGAGAAAGGTCATCTCTTACAGAAATACCATCGAAACGAGCAAGATTTCCGCCACTGCGTGCTTTTTCATCTTCAGGAGCATTATATGCACGACCAAAAGATGTACCATAAGCAATTTTCTTCTTGCTGTCATCAGCAAAGCCAAGAAAATACATTTGCTTATATGGACGGCTAAGACCGTAATTCCAAAGTTGGTCAGAACCGACAACAAATGTATCACAAACATCGTTAAGCTTAGAGAGAGAATCAAGTCTTAATCTCTCACTAACATTATAGTACATATTAGCAATACGGAATGGATGTGTTTTGGTAATTTCAAAATTAGCATTTCCCAAAGGATTGTTTATCATAAGAACAGAATAACCCATATCTGTGATAACACTATGAAGAGCATAGTATGTAACCATACTGCCATAATTTCTGCCATACCAAAGACCAATTATACCAACATCATATTTTTTGCTCATATTTTTACTCCTTTATCTTTAGATGATAAATAAACTGCACAATAATATAAATCTGTACTATTATAACAAACTTAGTCAAAAAATGCAAGAACTAATCAAGAATGTCTAAAAAATATATAAAATTTTTAATATAAAATAGTTTTAAATTTCTTCGCCATTCTCAATTTTTTCAATAAGAGCAAGTCTATTGATGTGTCTGTCACCCTCAAATTCAGTATGAAGGAATATATCAGCAAGCTTAACAGCCATTTCACTGTCAATAACACGACCACCCATACAAAGGATATTTGCATCGTTATGTCTTCTTGTCATCTCTGCACAAAATTCGTTTGTGCAGACAGCAGCTCTTATTCCCTTAACCTTATTTGCTGCAATAGAAATTCCGATTCCTGTTCCGCAACAAAGTATACCAAGCTCACATTCCTTAGAAGCAACAGCTTTAGCAACTGGATAAGCGTATCTTGGATAATCAACAGAATCTGTGCTATATGTGCCGAAATCCTTATACTCTATGCCCTTTTCTTCAAGATACTTTTTTACTGCTTCTTTAATTTCGTAACCGCCGTGGTCTGCTCCAAGTGCTATCATTTTATTAACCTCCGTTATTTAATATAAGATTTTATTTTGAACTATTTTTCAATCTTGCTTTTAATTCTCTTTCTGCCTGTGGTAATCTCAAATAAAGTGGCACAAGCTCATCTGAGGAAATTGTTTCTCCGTTTTGAGCCTTTTCATAAGCGACAGCTGCTGTTCCATAGGCTCTTTGATACCTGAGATTTTGTGGTGCAATTTTTATATTTTCAATTCGCTTCATATTTTCAAAGCAAATATTTGCACCATCACCAATAAGCATTATTTCAACATTGCTGAAATCCATAAGCTCAGATTCAAGCTCTGCTATTGATAACGCCCTATCCCCACAGATACGGCTTATCTTTCCGTTGCTTGCCATAAAAAGTGCATTATAAACCTGTGAACATCTTGCGTCCATAACTGCACAAATCAAGCCGTTGAAAATTTCTAAATTCTGTGCCATAGCCTCAAGCGTTGAAACCGATACACAAGGCTTTCCTAAAGCCATAGCCATTCCCTTTACGCACGAAACTCCGATTCTTACTCCAGTAAATGAGCCAGGACCTGCATCAACCGCAAAGACATCAACATCTTTAATATCAGTCTTAGTAAATTCGAGAAGCTTTTCTGCAAGAAGCATAAGCGTCTGACTATGTGTAAGGCTTGTATTCATATAAAATTCGCCTTTTAAAAAGCCGTCCTCATATAGTGCCACAGATGCAGGTGACGCTGAAGAATCAAATGCTAAAATAATCATTCTATGTCTACCCCGCTTATTGTAATTTCTCTTTCATTTTCTGAAAGTGGCTTAATAGTAATTCTGATTGCATCATTTGGAAGTACGCCCTCGATATTTTCGCTCCATTCAATAACCAAAATACCGTTACCAATATAATCAAAAAAGCCTGTTGAATATAAATCGTCATATGTTGTAACACGATACATATCGAAGTGGAAAATCGGAAACTTTCCCTCATATTCGTGAACCAAGGCAAAAGTCGGGCTTGAAACTCCGTCTTCAAAACCAAGTCCCTCAGATAAACCTCTTGTAAAAGCTGTTTTTCCTGCACCAAGTCCGCCAAAAAGTGCTATAACCTCAGTGCCTTTCAATTTTTTTGCAAGCTTTTTTCCTATGTTTTCAGTTTCACTTGCCGAAGATGATATAAACTTAACCAAATCCAAACAACTCCTAATCAGAACAAACCCGAAATTTTACCGTTGTCGTCAACATCAATCCTGTTTGCGGCAGGAACCTTTGGAAGTCCAGGCATAGTCATAATATCGCCTGTATAAATAACAACAAAGCCAGCGCCATTAGAAATTCTTACATCAGAAACAGTAATTACAAAACCCTCTGGTCTGCCGAGAAATGCTGGATTATCAGAAAGTGAATACTGTGTCTTTGCAACGCATATTGGCATATCGTCCTTATAGAGCTTTTCAACCTCTGCAAGAGCCTTTTTAGCCTTAGGAGTAAATACTACACCTGATGCACCATAGATATTTTTTGCGATTGCTTCAAGCTTTTCTGTGATTGTAAGACCGTTCTCATAGATAGGCTTAAAGTCAGATGGTTTTTCTGTTGCTTCACAAACTTTCTTTGCAAGCTCAAGTCCGCCCTCTGCACCCTTTGCAAATACTTCTGCGAGTGAGAAATCTGCACCATTATCCTTGCAGTAATTTTCAACAAAATTCAATTCTGCATCTGTGTCGGATTCAAAACGATTAATTGCTACAACAACAGGTACACCGAATTTCTTCATATTCTCAATATGCTTTCCGAGATTTACAATGCCATTTTTAAGAGCGTCAAGATTTTCTGTTTTAAGCTCTGTCTTTGGAACGCCTCCGTTATATTTTAAAGCACGAACAGTAGCTACAAGAACAACTGCATTTGGTTTCAATCCGGCAAGACGGCACTTAATATCAAAGAATTTTTCAGCACCAAGGTCAGAACCAAAACCAGCCTCAGTAACACAATAATCGCCAAGCTTCAGTGCAAGTCTTGTTGCACGAACAGAGTTACAGCCATGAGCAATATTAGCGAATGGACCACCATGCATAATTGCAGGTGTACCATCAATAGTCTGCACAAGGTTTGGCTTAATAGCATCCTTGAGAAGTGCTGTCATAGCACCATTTGCATGAATATCCTTTGCGAAAACCGGCTTTCCGTCATATGAATATGCAACAAGGATATTTCCAAGACGCTCTTTGAGGTCGCTTATAGAGTCTGCAAGACAAAGAATAGCCATAACTTCACTTGCAACAGTGATAATAAAACCGTCCTCACGAGGTACACCGTTTATCTTTCCACCAAGACCAGCAACAATGTTTCTAAGCTCTCTATCGTTCATATCGAGGCAACGCTTAATTAGAATTCTTTTAACATCAATGCCCAGTTCATTTCCTTGCTGAATGTGATTATCGAGCATCGCACAGAGAAGATTATTGGCAGCTGTAATTGCGTGCATATCACCTGTAAAATGAAGGTTGATGTCCTCCATTGGAAGAACCTGTGAATATCCACCGCCTGCTGCACCGCCCTTAATTCCGAAAACAGGGCCGAGTGATGGTTCGCGCAAAGCAATAACTGTCTTTTTTCCAAGCTTATTCATAGCTTGTCCAAGACCTGTTGTAACAGTTGTCTTACCCTCACCTGCTGGAGTTGGGTTAATGGCTGTAACAAGAATAAGCTTACCATCTGGCTTAGACTCAAGCTTTTTGAAAAGCTCCTCAGAAAGTTTTGCCTTATACTTACCATAAAATTCAAGTTCATCTTCGGCAATTCCTATATCTTTAGCAACATCTTTTATAAGTCTGAGTTTAGTCTGCTGTGCGATTTCAATATCTGTTAACATTATTATTTTCCCTCTCTTAAAGAAAATTTTTCAGTAAATTAATTATAGCATATTTCGTCAATCCTAACAAGCATTTTAATTATTTACTTTATCTTCATCACAAAATATGGTAAAAAAGTACAAAAAGAGGAGAACCCATAGTATGAATTCTCCTCTTTATATAGAGCCTTTCGGCTAAAATTTAATTATTTAGAAGATTCTGCGAGCTGCTTAGCAACCTCATCAGCAAGGTTGTCGCTTCTCTTCTCAAGGCCTTCGCCCTTCTCAAAGCGAACAAAGCCAAGAATCTTAATGCTGCCGCCGAGGTCCTTAGCAACCTTAGCTGTATACTGCTCAACAGTCATCTTGTTATCCTTAACAAAAGCCTGATTTACGAGGCAGTTTTCCTCATAATACTTGCCAATCTTGCCAAGAACAATCTTCTGAGCGATAGCCTCTGGCTTACCCTCATTGATAACCTGCTCTGTCATAATAGCCTTTTCATGCTCAATAACCTCATCAGGTACATCGGACTTCTGGAGGTATGATGGGTTAACCGCAGCAATCTGCATAGCAATGTCCTTGCCATATTCAGCAAAGCCTTCCTTGCCTGCAACATCTGTTTCAAAGTTAACCATAACACCAATCTTACCGCCTGCGTGGATATAAGTTGCAACAGCACCCTCATAACGAGCAAAACGACGAATCTTGATGTTCTCGCCGATTGTAAGAACCTTCTCTTGGAGAAGCTCAGCAACTGTCATATCAGAATCAGCAGCCTTTTCTGCGAGAAGAGCGTCAACATCAGCAGGGTTCTTCTCGATGATTGTATCGGCAACTGTCTTAACAAAGCTCATGAAGTCATCGTTCTTAGCAACGAAGTCTGTTTCGGAGTTGATTTCAACAACAACGCCAACAGTAGCGTCTGCGTTTGTAGCTGCATAAGCTACACCCTCAGCTGCGATTCTTGAAGCTTTCTTAGCCTGCTTTGCAAGACCCTGCTCTCTAAGAATATCAATAGCAGCGTCCATATTGCCGTCAGCCTGTGTGAGAGCCTTCTTGCAGTCCATCATACCACAGCCTGTTTTTTCTCTAAGAGTTTTTACATCTTGTGCTGTAAATGCCATAATAATTTTCCTCCATTTTATAAATTTTCATTATCTTGAAAAATACCCACGAGCATAGCGTGGGTATTTTAATTTTATATTATTGAATTACTCTGCTGCTTCTTCAGCTTCGTCTGCTTCAGCAGCTGCTGCACCCATTCTGCCCTCATTGCCTTCGATAATAGCGTTAGCAATAGCAGAAGAAATGAGCTTAACTGCACGAATAGCATCGTCATTACCAGGGATAACATAATCAACTTCATCAGGGTCGCAGTTTGTATCAACGATAGCAACTATCGGAATACCAAGCTTCTTAGCTTCTGCAACAGCGATTCTTTCCTTGCGTGGGTCGATGATGAAGAGAGCACCAGGAATTTCCTTCATGTCCTTGATACCGCCGAGGAACTTCTCGAGCTTTTCAATCTCAAGGTTGAGCTTAACAACTTCCTTCTTTGGAAGGAGTTCGAATGTACCGTCTTCTTCCATTGTACGGAGCTGCTTAAGTCTTTCAATTCTTGTACGAATTGTTGTGAAGTTTGTGAGCATACCGCCGAGCCATCTTGCGTTAACATAGTAAGCACCTGCACGCTCTGCCTCTTCCTTAACGGAATCCTGAGCCTGCTTCTTTGTGCCTACGAAGAGAACTGACTTGCCTTCTACGGAAAGGTCACGAACGAAGTTATAAGCTTCCTCAAGCTTCTTAACTGTTTTCTGGAGATCGATAATATAGATACCGTTTCTCTCTGTGAAGATATACTTAGCCATCTTCGGGTTCCATCTTCTTGTCTGGTGACCAAAATGTACACCTGCTTCAAGAAGCTGTTTCATAGATACTACTGACATTGTTTTGTCCTCCTTTTGGTTTTAAACCTCCGCAGAATCATATATGACAAACACCTCGGAATGAAATGCACCGAAACCATATAAAAGAGTCTGCGTGTGTTTTGCTCGAATATTTTAACACATATTTTCAGATAATGCAAGTCTTTTTTGAAAGTTTATGTGTTTTCAGACAGCATAGTTACTTAAAAAATGGCAGCTTCATTCTTTTTTTCTTATATGGACGCTGAACATTCGTGACAATTATAGTATCCTCGCCTATAAGCTCTATGTTATTCCATAATATAACTATATCCTCTTCCCTGCCGAAAAGTCCGAAGCATTTAGGTCTGCCAAAGATTATGATTGCTACAAGCTTAGCGTTTTTAGTATCTATTTCAACATCATCAACACAACCAAGTCTACAACCGTCCTTGCCATTTATAACTTCTTTACATCTAAGGTCGGTTATTCTGCAAGTCATATTGCCCCTCCTATGCAAAAAGCTGTGAACCTCCATTATTCATTATATGCACATAATTAATGTATATTTCTAATTCAGTTAATTAATATTTTTCTTATTTAAGCCTACGCTCATAATTATTCCTAAAACTAAAACCAGCAAGCATACGCCACTTCCGGTGCATATATTCATAATGCGAATATTTTCCGAGGTCATTCCTTCAAAAGATACAAGCATAGAACGCTGTAAGGAAAATATTGATACAGCCACATCTGCAAGTGCTATATTTCGTATTGTAATAAGCAAAAATGACTTATATTTTTTTATCTTAGCAAGATTTATAATAGCCATTATAATTTTATAAAAAGTGTATGTTGCAATAGTTATCATAACTATCTCATTATTTTTATTTGCAACATCATTAACAATGCTATAATAAACTGAAGCAGATAAAACTAAGCTCATTATAATCAGCATAACACCTATAAATCTCATTATGAATTTTTCGTTATGTTTCTTGGTCTTATATTCATATAAAACCGCAGAAAAACGCACAACTGATAAAAGCGTATAATAAGCAAACATTGCTAAAAACCAAACAGACGCATACATTATTCCAAGAATACCGTTATAAAAAGCATATGCAATATTTATTATAAGACTTATAAATGCTATAAAAACTGTTCTATATCTGACATTATGCAAGGCACGATTACCGATTTGTGTTTTTTCTATTTTTGAAATAACATTTTTCTTTATTTTATTCATAAAATCTCATCTTTAGAATTATTTAACCCCTTTAATAATAGGAATCAAACTAAGTAAAATTATAATTCCTACAATTCCAACAATAACGCCCAAAGCCATATTTTGCCATACCATAGTTAAGCACATACCTACACCTAAAACCAATGCTCCGACTATACCAATCAATGTGGTTGCCAAAGTTTTGCCAGATAATTTAATTGGCTTTTTGTTCTCCATTTTTCTCCAGATAAAAAATGTTATAACTCCAAGCACTAAACCAATCAAACCTAAGACAATTCCTGCAGTAAATGTGTTCCATTCCTTAATCAAAGCCATACACATACCCAATGCAAATAAAATTCCACTCACTGTACCTAAAATCATTGCTACAAAACTGCTCTTTTTCATTTTAATTTACCTCCATAAAATAAATTTAACAAAGCAACACTTGTTCTGTTAATAAGATTATAATATAATTAAATAGCTGAAAACAATCATCAATTCGCATATAAGTGTTGAGGTAATGGAGGTTTATAATGAATGTTAAAAACAACAAACGCCGTAAAGAATCTCGTGCAAAAATAGAAGCTGTATTTTTAGATTTAATACAGGATAAAGAGCTAAATCAAATATCAGTTTCAGAAATATGTAAGAAATCAGGCTTAAATCGAACAACATTCTATGCTAACTATGTCGATATATACGACCTTGCAGATAACATTAGAAAAACTCTCGAAGAAAACTATTTTTATAATTATTTTGAACCAAATCAAGTCATTAGTTCTCTTACAAAACTATTTTATCATATAAAAGAAAATCAGTTATTTTATAAAACATACTTTAAGCTTGGATATGACAGCAATTATAAAATCATAGGTTATAGTAAAGAACTTGCATTCAAGCATTTTAATAATAAGTTCATTGAGTATCATTGTGAATTTTTCAAAAGTGGAATTACAGCCATTATAAAGATGTGGCTTAATAATGGCTGCAAAGAAACACCAGAAGAAATATGCGAGATTATTGAAACAGAATACAGCAAACGAACACTATAAAATAAAGCCGTCCTTTATAGGCAGGACGGCTTTTTGCTATTAAACTTCAGATAAACGCTTTAAATTATCAATAGCTTCCTTTGCGTCAGATGCTTTGAAAACGCCTGTTCCTGATACGCAAACATCAACACCAAACTTAGCAGCCTGAGAAATTGTTTTATCATTAACTCCACCATCAATTTCTACAAGCATATCTTTGCCCAATTCTTTGGCTTTTTCTTTTATAGCAGTAACCTTCGGAAGCATATCTGCCATAAAGCTTTGTCCGCCAAAACCAGGCTCTACTGTCATAACAAGTATCAAATCAACCTGTTCTAAGTAAGGGAATACTTCCTCAGCAGATGTCTTTGGCTTTATTACAAGTCCAGGTTTTACCCCAAGGGACTTAATCTTATCAATAGTTGCTTGAATATCAGATTTTGCTTCAATATGGAAGGTAATTATATCCGCTCCCGCTTTAGCAAACTGCTCTATATAATCAAGAGGATAATCAATCATAAGGTGAACATCAAAAGGAAGCTTAGAGCATTGGCGAAGTGCAGATACTATCGCAGGGCCTATTGTAATATTAGGAACGAAATGCCCGTCCATAACATCAAGATGAATCCAATCTGCTCCACCCTTATCTATTCTGATTAATTCATCTCCCATTTTAGCGAAATCACAAGAAAGCATTGATGGTGCAATCTTCATTATCAATCATTCCTTTTCAGAGTTTTTATGGTTTTCGTATAGTCGGTGCAACTATACCTACTATTATGCAGAAAACATACATAATCAGCAATTCAAGGATATTAAGTCTTGCAATTCCTGATATAAATGTAATTACACCAACAAGAACAAAACCTAAAATAATTCCTGCCATTTGCAAGAAAATTGAAAGTGTAACATTTGATTTAATTCTTATACAGCCCGAAATTGCTCTTGCGAATGACTGTATTCCACCCTTTGTTGCAATATATGCACGAGTTTCTTCATCAGGTGTATCTGTCATTTCCTTAGTTATATTTCCCAAACCTGTTGGCAATATCTTAACTGAACGATAGAAAACACCAAAATCTTCTGCAATTCTATCTTGAGTTATATTAGAATCAATCGTTCTCACAAGAATAGTAACACCATTCTGTTCGAGATTTCTAAGCTCCTCAGCGATATATGAGCTACCCTTATAAGTAACTATAAACATTGCAACAAGCTCTCCGCCAAGTGATAAATAAACCGCTTGCTTGCTTTTATCTGTATACTTCTTTTCATATTCAACAGATGGCACTTTAATTCCGTGAGCTTCAAGAAGCCTGCGGTTTCCGAGAAGTATTCTTTGACCAGCTACCCAACCAACAAGTCCAAGACCGTCCTCATAAATAACGCTTTCAACATGAGGTAATGTATCTCTCTTACTCTTGATAATATTATCGAACATACTCGACATAGGTGCTTTAACCGCAAACATAACCGCTGCCGCACCACGAATAGCGTCATCTACCTTACTTCCGCTAAAGGTTTTTATTCCGCTCATTGTAACAGTTCCTGATGGATATAAATCATTTGCATCTACAATAATAGCGTTTGTATCACAGAATTGCTTTACTGATTCATAGCTTGTAACCATAGACCCTTTTTTAACAACTGCTGAGCAGAGCTTTTTAATTGGAAGGTTGACAGCTACAAGCTGACAAACAGGTGTAAGTATTATTGCAAAAAGCACAAATGCACTTGCACCCTCTGCAACTCCCCCACCAATAAACGCATAAAGTAAGGCTGCAACAATAGCTACAACAGAGGTAATTGGTGCAATCTTGGAAGCAATATTTTCGCTTGGGTCAGGTGCATATGAAAGCTGTAAGAAATTACTCAGGAATTTTGTCTTCTTTCTATATGCAATAAGGGGTTTATTAAGAGGTGCTCCCATAAACATTCTCTTTGCATTTCTTTCATCTGTATAAATCTTGCCCGCATAAAGCTCAGGATTTTTCATAATAAACTTAAAGTTATCATGTACACGAGTAATTATCAGCATTCTACCTATACAATTCAGCAAAAGTCCAAGAATTACAAGTGTTGTATAGTAATGCAGATAACCATTTATAAAGCTTTGTGGAGAGAAAAACGATACAAAGGCTTGAAGTATTCCTGCGAAAGATGCAACTGCAAGGCTTGTATCAGAATTAGCCTTGAAATGCCTTAGTGGTATTAGTCCATTTATTATCGGAACATAACAAGCCACTACACATACACACAAGATTATGGCATTTAAAAACGCAACTAAAAGCCAGCCAAAAGGCATACTCATAAAGGTTTCGCTTATAACACCAACAAGTATATCTAATGTTATTGAAAAGACAAGTCCTATCGCAACAATTATTGAACGGAATGTAAGCTTACGATAATTGTTATTTATCTCTGAACGAATTTCCCTCTCATCATTCTTACTTGAATATTCTTCAATTTCTCGATTTTCTCCATTGAAATCAATATCATCAATGTCAAAATCTTCATCATCACTAAAAAGCTTTAACATTTGAGTTTTCTTTTTTATAGCTTTTTTAGCCTCAGATGCCTTATTATTTTTTTTCTTTTCGGTCTTTGGCTTTGTAGTTTTTTCTGGCTCAGGCTGAACAGCTTCTTTTTTTTCCTTTATATCAGGCATTATTTCAGGACGCTGTTTTTTACGAATAAAACTCGGAACAGCCATCTTAACCGCAAGTGGTACTGTCGGCATTTTAGGCTTTGGAATTTTCACCTTGGGTGTTTCTTCTGCCTTTGTTTGTTGCACCTCTTGCTTATGAACAGGTTTAACTACTGATGTATGTTTTTGTTCTTGTTGTGGTTGAGCTTTATGTTCTGGCTCAGGATTTTTTTTAAGCTTTTTAAATGAAAATTCACCAAAAACAGAAGTTTTTCCGCTCTCATCATTTTTCTTCTTCTGTTCTAGCTGTTTTGACTGTTCAGACCTTGGTGGATTTTGTTTATCATCAGGTGGTGTAGGTGGTTCAGGTGACTTTGGTTTGTATTTATATGCACGATATTCACTTCTTACCGTTTTAGTAAACTTACCCGCCATAACTACAAAATTATTTTTTTCTGATGGACGACTATATGTAAGCAGGGTTTTAGGTATATTATCCTTTGCAAAATCAAGCTTAAATTCCTGAATAAGCTTTTCACCTTCTATAATAATAGGATTAAATTGCTTTTGCTGAACTACTGGTTCGCTTGATTTCTGTTTAGGCTTTACTCTATCAACAATTCTGACGAAAGGATTCTCGCTATCTTCAGCCTTTTCCTCAACAACCGCTTGCTTGACTGGTTCTGCCTTTTCCTCGGCAACTGCTTGCTTGACTGGTTCAGTCTTTTCCTCGACAACCGCTTGCTTGACTGGTTCAGTCTTTTCCTCGGCAACCGCTTGCTTGACTGGTTCAGTCTTTTCCTCGGCAACTGCTTGCTCAACTGGTTCAGCCTTTTCCTCGGCAACCGCTTGCTTAACTGGTTCAGTCTTTTCCTCGACAACCGCTTGCTTGACTGGTTCTGCCTTTTCCTCGACAACCGCTTGCTTGACTGGTTCAGCCTTTTCCTCGGCAACTGCTTGCTTGACTGGTTCAGCCTTTTCCTCGACAACCGCTTGCTTGACTGGTTCAGTCTTTTCCTCGGCAACTGCTTGTTCGACTGGTTCAGCCTTTTCCTCGGCAACTGCTTGCTTGACTGGTTCAGTCTTTTCCTCAGCAACTGCTTGCTCAACTGGTTCAGTCTTTTCCTCGACAACCGCTTGCTCGACTGGTTCAGTCTTTTCCTCGGCAACCGCTTGCTTGACTGGTTCAGTCTTTTCCTCGGCAACCGCTTGCTTGACTGGTTCAGTCTTTTCATCAATATGCTTTTTAACTGGCATATCAATTATTTGAATGAAAGGACTATCGAAATCGAAATCATCGTTTTTAACTTCACTTTGAATAGGTTTTGATACTGTTTTTTCAACCTTAGTATCAGCCATTATTTGTTTTGCAACTGATTCAAAGTTAATATCATCTTCAGCAGATTTAATTTCTATTTCAGCTTGCTTTGTAGTTTCTTTTTTAGTTTCTTTTTTAGTTTCTTCTTTAGTTTCTTCTTTAGTTTCTTCTTTAGTTTCTTCTTCAACTGATTTGGCAGTTTCTTCCGATTTAATTGGCTTCTCAGTCTTTGGCTTTTTAGACCTGCGTGGTTCTCTTAGAGCGTCACCTGCAATTTGCTCTGAAAGAATAGAAAAATCAAGCTGGTCTGAAAGCGGTGAATTTGAAATATCTTCATTCGATTCATCGTCATCAAGTGCAATATCTATTGAAATTCTATTTCGCTTTTCTTCTGCAAGAATTTCGTCAAAAGTTAATTCATCATCAGTTTTCTTCTTATATACTTTTGTATCCGACTTAATTTCAGCTGTTATAGGTTTTTTATCAATTTTCGACTTAGTTTCTGTTTCAACAGGCTTTTCTTCAATTTCCGATTTAGTTTCTGTTTCAACAGTTTTTTCTTCAACCTCCGATTTAGTTTCTGTTTCAACAGGCTTTTCTTCAACCTCCGACTTAGTTTCTGTTTCAACAGGCTTTTCTTCAACTTCCGATTTAGTTTCTGTTTCAACAGGCTTTTCTTCAACCTCAGACTTAGTTTCTGTTTCAACAGTTTTTTCTTCAACTTCCGACTTAGTTTCTGTTTCAACAGGCTTTTCTTCAGATTCTATTTTAGTTTCTTTTGATTTATCTTCAGTTAAATTAAAATCGGTATTTATAGTTGTGTTCTGTGCAGCAATTTTTAGCAAATCTGGTTTATTATCTTTTTTCTCACCATCAGGCGCTTGATAAACAATATTTTCCTTATATTCCTCATCAAAATCAAGTGGATTAGCATTTTTCAAACGCTCTACACCACTACTTGTACTGAATATAACATCGTCATCGTATTCTTCATCATCTTCAAAACCGAGATAATATAATGCTTTTTCCTTTGCAGTAGAAAGAAATTTAGAAAACTTTGATTTAAAGCTTGGCTTTTCATCTGCTTCTTGAGAAAAATCGTCTGAAATTTTGTTTTCCTTTTCTTTTGATTCAATTTTATGTTCAGCTTGTTTTTGAGTATTAGCAATATCATCTACTTCACTATTTAAATCTTGATTTTTGGTTTCCGAACTTTTTTTCTCAGTTTGAACATCTTCTTTTGGTTTATCTTCAACTTTTTTCTTTGTAATATCAGCTTGCTTTTGTTCCGCAATAATTTCAGCAAGCTTTTCATCAGTAAGCTTAGGAATTTTCATAGTAATAGTTGTAACGCCATTTGATTCTTCTTCAGCCTTAACAACAACTACCGCTTCCTCTTTTGCACTACCTGTAACCTCCTTGCTAAGGTCAAGAATTTCTTGACTGTCGCTAAGATTCATAGAAGATGTCTTCTTTTCAGTTTCGGACAGAGAATTTTTTTGATTACTATTTTTCTTTTTTATGCGTCCGAAAATTCCACGAATTGCAGACTCTTCCTCTAATTGATTTTTCTTTGATTCAACATCATTTTTATCTTTAATTTCGCTAAAAACATCGTCGAAATCATTGGTCATATCATCAAGAACTTTATCTTCTGAGCTATCTGAAGTTCTTTTTTTCTCTGCCATTGAAATTCCCCCTTATTTAGCTTTTATTTCAAGTCGCTGACGAGTAAACTCATACATCAAAACACCAGCAGCAACAGACGCGTTAAGAGAATTAATTTTTCCGAGCATAGGCAAGGACAATATAACATCGCATTTTTCTTTAACAAGTCTTTGTAAGCCCTTGCCTTCAGAACCTATTACTAAAGCACACGCACCTTTGAGGTCACTCGTGCAATATGTTTCTCCGTCCATATCAGCACCGTATATCCAAAGTCCTTTTTCTTTAAGCTCATCAATAGTTGCAGGAATATTTGTAACTCTTGCAACAGGCATATATTCATATGCACCAGCAGAAGCTTTGCCAACAGAGAATGTTAAGCCTGCGGCTCTGCGTTTTGGTATTATAACACCATGGGCACCCGCACATTCAGCAGTACGGATAATCGCACCAAGATTATGAGGGTCTTCTATGTTATCAAGTATAATTATAAAAGGTTTCTCGCCTTTTTCTTCTGCTATTTTAAGAATTTCATCAACACTAACATACTCTTTCACTGCCGCAATAGCAATTATTCCTTGATGGTTAGCATTACCACACATAAAATCGAGCTTTCTGCTATCAACTTCTTTAATTGGAATACCCTTTTCCTTAGCCTTAGCAACAATAACCTTAACCGAACCGCTCATTTCTCCGTGAGCAACAAGTATTCTTTCGATAGAACGCCCAGATTTAAGTGCTTCTGAAACAGGATTTCTTCCCGCTATAATATCTTCGCCTTTTTCAAAATTATCGTTTTTCAAACTATATTCACCCTTCTATACGAAAAATATCTCAAAAAAATAAAAATATACCATTAAAAGTCATTCCATAAAATTATATCATAAATAAATTCAAATTTAAAGTAACTTTGCAAATACTTTTGCATTTTCTTGCAAATAAATACATAATACTTAATTAATATGATTTCTATAAAAATTAAAGCTTTGCTTAAGCTTTTTTAAGCATAAGCCAAATATACTTTTTTAATCAAATAATGCTCTTTGTCAATAAAGACTTGAAAATTTCAGAACTTATGTTATACTATAACTAACAAATGAAAGGATAATTACTATGAATAATAAAAAACGAAAGCTTATCATAAGAATTGTTGCACTTGTTCTTGCAGGACTTATGGTTGTAAGTATCTTCAGTATACTCCTTTCAACCATACATTTCTAAGCATAAATAAAATCGAGGTTAGCATTTTTGCTAACCTCGATTCTTTTTATTTATATCGCACTTGTAGCTGAATCTTCGGTTGCTTCTTGAGAAGCTTCACTTTCTGTGCTGTTTTCTGATTCATCACCTGATGTTTGAGATTCCGCACTTGAATCTGTTGAGGATTCAGAGCTTGAGCTTTCGTTTATAGGTGTAGAATTTTCTTTTGCAGCCTGCTTTTCAGGCGTAAGCCTAAGCTCGTTCATACCATCAGATTTAAGAGTGATTGTACCATTTAAATCTGTACGGAACACCTTAGTTTCATTTTGCTCAAGAGTTTTAAGTGTCTCTTGATGAGGATAACCCTCAATGTTATTTGCACCACAAGAAATAACCGCATATTTAGGTGCAACAGCCTTTATAAATGACTTTCCAGAAGCTACTGAACTTCCATGATTGCCAATCATTATAACATCTGAGGTTACATCTATACCATTATCAATGATTTCCTGCTCAGAATAATTTTCTGCATCACTCATAAATATAAATTTCTGCTGACCATATTTTAAAAGTACAGCTGTCGAATAGTTATTCAAGTCGCTATATGCACTATCATTTGGTGAAATTATATCTACTGTAAGTGAAAGTGAGAAATAAATATGTGTTCCACTACTTGCATCAAGCTTAATAAGCTTTTTTGCTGAAAGTGCATTTGTGAAGCTTTTATATACTTCAGCTACATTTTTTTCTGTTTCATATGAGTTGATAATATTTTCTACATTCGGTGCATAAACTCTGCCTATATCAAAGTTTTCTATAACACTTGACATACCGCCTATATCATTGACATCAGCATTAGTTGCGATAAGATAATCTATTTTTTTAATTTTCTCATTTTTGAGATAGCTTACAAGCTTATCACTACTTTCCTTAGGACCTGCATCAATAAGAAGATTCTTGCCATCTGGAAGTAAAACTAAAGTCGAATTACCTTGACCAACATCAATATACCTTATCTCAAGACCACTTCTCTTAATGGTTTCTTCCTCTTTCTTAGAATCTTCGCTTGATTCTGCTCTTGAAGCCGTACTGACAACTGATGAATTCTGAGATGAAATCTGCGCAACAGGCTTTTGTTCTTGATTTCTATTTGTTTGTGAAGAAACTATCAATGCAATAACCGCAGCAATAACTGCGAGCGACAGTCCTACAATAAGCGATGGAGTACCCGCCCTACGGTTATAATTTTTATTACTGTTGCTCAATTAATCAACCCCTTTTCAAAGCTTTAGAAATACCTGAGGAATCAAGCTCAGTAAATTCCTTAAAGAAACCTTCTAACTTTTTAAGAATTGTTTCAACGCCACCAACGCTGTTACTCTCAATGTTCATAGGCATAATTGGGTCATGTACGCTCAATCTTAGCAAGAACCAACCGTTGCCATTATTCTTATCAAAAGATACTCTGATGCCCTCGTGATTATCAGGAGCTATAATAAATTCTGGCTGTGCCTCAGCATATTTTGTCAAGCTTTCGATAACCTTTTCTCCATATGCCCTGAAATCCTCTGTAAGAATATTCATTCTGATTTCCTTGCTTTCTATTGGTTCAGCAAGATTTTCGAGAAGTAATTCAAGAGTTTTGCCTTCTTTTCTAAGCTGTGCAAGTTTAATGATAATTTTTGTGCAAAGATAAGCACCATCATCAAGAAAATAGTTTTCTCTCATAGCTGCATGGCCTGATGTTTCGATAGCCAACGGACAGTTTATACCCATTTTATTTTGTCTGATAGCCTCGTTGATTACATTTTTATATCCACGCTTAAAACGGAGATGCTTTCCACCAAGCTCATTCTCAATAAAATCTTTAAGTCCACTTGAGGTAATGGAGTCAGTTACAATAAGACCACCCTGATTGCCCTCAAGTGCGATAGCTGCTGCGATTGCAACAAGTCTGTTTCTGTTGATTTCATTTCCGCTTGAATCAACAGCACCGCCTCTATCAACATCAGTATCGAATATAACACCTAAATCAGCATTAGCCTTCTTAACTGCTGAACAGATTGAAGCCATAGCCTCTTCGTTTTCAGGGTTAGGTATATGATTAGGGAACATACCGTCTGGCTCGAGATAAACACTGCCCTCTGTATCTGCACCAAGTGGCTCTAAAACATCAGAAGCATAAAATCCTCCTGCACCGTTTCCAGCATCAACAACAATCTTAAAGCCTGCAAGTGGCTTATCATAATTTTCTGCATTAACAGCCTTTTTGATTATTTCACGAAGTCCAGCGGAATAATCCTTCATATAATTATATTTAGTAATAGTTCCGCATGAAACTTTCTCAGGTGTTTTGCCGTCTTGTGCGAATTGAAGAATTGCTTCTATATCCTCAGCCTCAAGACCACCATCTCTTGTGAAGAATTTAAGTCCGTTACGGTAGAATGGGTGGTGGCTTGCAGTAATCTGCAAAGCACCATCACAAGCTAAATCAACAGTTGTCATAAACATAGCTGGTGTACTTGAAAGTCCGCAATCTATGACTTCTGCACCACTTTCTTTCATAACATCAGCACAAAGGCCAAGTATATGTTCACCAGAAATTCTTGAATCTCGTCCAACAGAGATTTTAAGCTCAATAGGCTTTTTGCCGACCTTATTGCTAAGCCAAAGTACAAAACCGCCTGCCATGGCACGAACAGCATCATCTGTCAGATTAACCTTATTTTCTTTATATTCAACTGCAACTCCTCTTATGTCTGTACCACTTTTAAATTGCTTCCATTCACGATTAAGCATTACTTTTTCCTCCGAAAAATCATCATTTAACGACCTTAGTAAGGTCAACATCATATCCATTGAAAGTTAAAGTCATTGTATCGCCCTTTAAAAGATACGGAATCGTAATTGTATTAACTTCTCCGTTATACATATATTTAACTATTATAGCGTCGTAACCGTCATCACTTTCTCCGAAATTATAAGTACCCTCTGTCTTTGAATTCCCAGTATCTTCAGAAAATCTTCCGTCCTTAGTAAATGTATATACTATCTTTCCATCAGCGTTCCACTCGCCAACAACGCCATTATTAAGCTTAAAGTCATCGTCAGGGTCTAAGGCATAGCTATTATCAGCTTGAGTAAATTTCATAACCTCGTCGCCATTAATAAGCTTTAGTGTTCTGCCACTAAATATATTACCAGAAACTTCGTAATTATAGGAATAAGCACTTTGATATGCTGAGAAATAAAGCTGTAAGATATTCTCGTTAGCATCAGAGGTTGTCTTGTTATACCAACCAGACCAACTTCTTCCACCATTTATCATATTTGCACTCGGAGAATTAGACTCTTTATCTGAAAAATAAGATTTCTCATTATCAAAGAAACTCATTTTTTCTTTATTACCAAATTCAAATTTCATAACAGCAGTTTTGGTATTTCCTGAATTATCTGTAAATTCTACATCAGTTGCCCAAACACCAGAAACATCATTATTAAAGAAAGCATACCAAGCACCAAAGGATAATGCTGTCACCGCAAAAATAGATGCTGCAACTACAAGCGTTCTGTTTTTGTGCTTTTTAGCTTTTGAATTTTCTTCATCAATATCTGCATTGCTTTCTTCGGTATCATCGAGTTCAGCATTTGTTTCATCAGCTGGAATTATTTCAGAATCATTCTGGTTATCCTCTATATTGTTTTCAATCTCTGATGATACTATATTCTCATTAACTTCTTGAGTTTCTCCATTTTTAAGTTGATTTTCTGTATTATCGTTTAGACTCATAACCTACCTCCGACTATTCGTGAGTATATTTAGCTCTATTATATTTATATAGATTATATTTTACATTAAAATCGTACTAAATACAATAGCTACACAGAAAATTATAAAAAATGTAACCATTAGTGATATTTTCAGAAATATTTTCGTTTGGAATTTCATATTATTTTATAAATAAAGGAGCGTGTTTTTTTATGTTCATAGTTTCAGTAAAGCCTAAAAAAAAGACTGTAATAATAGTAAGTGCCATTGTCGCAGCAGTAATTTTGCTCATAATTGGAATAACTGTATTGTCAACCGCTCCAGCAAGTGCTAATGGAGAAAAAGGTTCTTACAGTCTTGAGGCTGATGGAAACGCTGGAAGAATTGAATTTTTAGAACAATTTGGCTGGAAAACCTCGGGCAAAGCAACTAAGACCGAAAAAATTACAATCCCATCAGAATTTAATGAAGTTTACACAAGCTATAATGAACTTCAAAAACAGCAAGGTTTAGACCTTACGAAATATAGTGGCGAGGAATGTACTAAATATACATATAAAATTCTTAATTTCGATAGTAATAGCAAAATCGTTGCAAATCTCCTTGTGCTTGATAAGAAGGTTATCGGCGGTGATATTAGCGAGACAAAAAAAGATGGCTTTATGCAGACCTTCTACAAAAACAAATAACAACAGAAATACCGTCACAGGCTTATCTTTCTGTGACGGTATTTTTAAGGCTTTAAGCCTTAGCAATAAGCTCTTTTATTTTAGTCTCAGCGGCAACAGCGTCTGCCTTGCCTCTTGAATTTTTCATAACAAAACCAACAAGTGATTTAATTGCCTTTTCCTTACCATTCTTATAATCGCTGACAGCATTAGGATTAGATTCGACAGCCTGTTCGCAAAGCGAAATCATAGTTGCCTCATCAAGACCACCCATATCGCTTTCTGAAATAAACTCAGTTGCCTTTTTGCCTGTATCAAGCATTTTTTCGAGTGTACTCTTAGCGAGGTTCATCTTAATCTTGCCATCATCAATAAGCTTAATAAGCTCACGCAAATCCTCTGCACTAACTTTAATATCAAAAGCTTCCTTATCGCTTTCTGTATCAAGTCTGCGGAAAATCTGACCGATAATGAAGTTTGCGGCAGTTTTAGGATTCTTTGTATCCTCGCTTGCTTCCTCATAAAATTCAGCAATTTTGCGATATTTTGTAAGAAGTGCTGCATCTGTTTCGGAAAGTCCAAGCTCGCTGACATATCTTTCAGCTTTCTGTACAGGAAGCTCAGGAAGAAGATTTCTAAGCTCCTCGACTTCTTCTCTTGAAACATTTATAGTAACAAGGTCAGGGTCACGGAAGTAACGGTAATCGTTTGCATCTTCCTTACCACGCATACTTGAAGTAGTATTTGTAACATCATCATAGCGAAGTGTTTCCTGAATAACCTTACCGCCGTTCTCAAGAATATCAACCTGACGCTCAAACTCATATTCCATAGCCTTTGCAATAAAGTTGATTGAGTTCATATTCTTGATTTCTGTTCTCGTGCCAAGCTTATCACTGCCAACCTCACGAACAGAAATATTAACATCGCATCTCATAGAGCCTTCCTGCATCTTGCAGTCAGAAACTCCGATATATCTCATAATAAGCTGAAGCTTTTCAACATATTCTCTTGCTTCCTCAATAGACCTTATATCAGGCTCGGAAACAATCTCAATAAGTGGAACTCCACCTCTGTTATAGTCAACAAGAGTATCTCCGTGACGGTGAATAAGCTTACCTGCGTCCTCTTCAATATGGATTCTTGTAAGACGAATCTTTCTGCCGTTTGAGAGCGGAATATATCCGCCTACGCACAATGGCATATCAAACTGTGAAATCTGATAAGCCTTTGGGAGGTCAGGATAGCAGTAGTTCTTTCTGTCCATCTTTGCAATTTCAGGAATAGTGCAGTTTGTTGCAAGACCTGCCATAACTGCATAACGGACAACCTGACGATTAAGCTTAGGAAGTGTACCTGGTAAACCTATACAAATCGGACAGCAATGAGTATTAGGGTCACCGCCGAATTGAGTTGTACAGCCACAGAAAATTTTTGTCTTTGTTGAAAGCTCAACATGGGTTTCAAAACCCGCAACCATCTCATATTTCATTATTTGCAAACCTCCTTATAGCTTTACGCCAAAATCAGAAGCCCTAAATGCCTCTGGAACAGCTGTTTCATACTGATGTGCCACATTAAGTATAGTAGCCTCGGAGAAACTGTCACCGATAAGCTGCATACCGATAGGCATACCCTTTGCGTTAAATCCGCATGGAACAGAAACAGCAGGAAGTCCGCAAATATTTACAGGAACTGTGCAAATATCAGTAAGATATGTTTCGACAGGGTCGCTTATAGCATTACCATTCTCAAAAGCTGTCATAGGAACAGTTGGTGCAAGAATTACACTGCACTTTGTAAATGCCTCTTTGAAAGCATTTACAATAGTACCTCTAAGATTCTGAGCCTTTTTATAGTAAGCGTCATAGTAGCCTGAACTCAAAACATATGTGCCGAGAAGGATTCTGCGTTTAACTTCATCGCCGAAGCCTTCGCTTCTTGTTTTCTTAACCATATCGTTTACATCGTCATAATGCTCTGCCTTAAAGCCATAACGAATACCGTCATATCTGCCGAGGTTAGAAGATGCCTCTGCACAAGCAAGGATATAGTAAACAGGAAGCGCATACTTCAAAACTGGTAAATCAAAGTAAACAATCTCTGCACCAAGTGACTCATAAACCTTTGCTGCATTCATAACAGCCTCACGAACATCGTCACGAACACCCTCGATATATTCCTTTGCGATACCAATTTTCATACCCTTGATAGAATTATTAAGAGTATCAACAGTAGCTGCACCCTGTCTGCCACGAGAAGTTGAGTCCATTTTGTCATAAGCAGAAATTGCATCAAAAACAATAGCTGCGTCCTCAACAGAAGTTGTTATAGGTCCAATCTGGTCAAGGCTTGAAGCATAAGCAATCAAGCCATATCTTGAAACCGCACCATAGGTTGGCTTTAAACCTACAACGCCACAAAAGCTTGCAGGCTGACGGATAGAACCGCCTGTATCAGAACCCAAGCCATATACAGCAATATTTCCGCCGACAGCAGAAGCTGCACCGCCTGAACTTCCTCCGGCAACATGATTTATGTTATGAGGGTTCTTAGCTCCGCCAAAGCAAGAAGTTTCGCAAGATGAACCCATTGCAAATTCGTCCATATTGGTTTTGCCAAGGAGAACTGCGTTTTGCTTTTTAAGAATATTCCAGACTGTTGCATCGTAAATCGGAACATAGCCCTTGAGGATTTTTGAACAACAGGTTGTTTCAATTCCGTCTGTTGAAATATTATCCTTGAGAGTCATAGGAATACCCTCAAGTGGGGAAAGCTTTTCGCCCTTAGAGATTTTCTCATCGACCTTTTTCGCAGTGTCCAAAGCAATCTCAGGAGTTTTCTTAACATAGGCGTTAAGCTCGCCATTGCTCTTTTCTATTTCGTCAATATATGATTGTGTAAGCTCTGTGCAAGAAATTTTCTTGCTCTCTAACATATCAGCTAATTTTTTTATGTTTCCTCTTGAACTCAATTACTTCACCACCTAAAAATTTATGCACGCTTTTTAACAAGGAAATGACCGTCATCAATATCCTTAGCGTTTCCGAGAATTTTATCTCTATCAAGAGATGGAACAACCTCATCTTCTCTGAGCACATTGCAAAGATTGTTGATATTATCAAAATTCGTACTTGCGTCCTCTGCATTATTGATAGTATCCGCAAATGCTATCATCTGCTCCATATCGGTTGTAAGTTTTGGTAATTCTTCCTCAGAAACAAAAAGCTTACTTAGTGTAGCAATCTTCAAAATTTCCTCGCGGTCAACCATTTTTATTCTCCCTTCTTTTGAGCTGAAAATATCCAATATTATCTGATTTTAATATGAATTTCTCTGAGTTGCTGTTCTGTAACCTCGTTTGGTGCTCCGAGAAGTACATCTTGTGCATTGCTGTTCATAGGGAACGCAATAACCTCTCTAATGTTTTCTTCGTCAGTAAGGAGCATAAGCATTCTGTCGATTCCAGGTGCCATACCAGCGTGTGGTGGTGCACCATACTTGAATGCTCTGTAAAGTGAGGAGAATTTCTGTTGTAAGTCTTCTTCTGTATATCCTGCAATTTCAAATGCCTTAACCATAATGTCGAGGTCGTGGTTTCTTACAGCACCAGATGAAAGCTCTATACCGTTGCAAACTATATCATACTGATATGCAAGAACATCACAAGGGTCTTTTGTAAGAAGTGCCTCCATACCGCCCTGTGGCATTGAGAATGGGTTATGTGTAAAGATAACCGCTCCTGTATCCTCGTCATGCTCATACATTGGGAAGTCTGTTATAAAGCAAAGGTCAAAACGGCTCTTGTCGATAAGTGAAAGACGCTCTGCAACCTCTGTTCTGATTTGTCCTGCAAGCTTTGGTGCAAGCTCCTTGCTGTCAGCGATAAAGTAAATTACATCTCCAGCCTTAGAGTCGTTGATTTCGATAAGCTTTTCTCTGTCGCCCTCTTTGAGGAACTTATCAATAGGACCATCGAATGTTAAATCTTCACGAACCTTAACATAGCCAAGTCCTTTCATACCGATAGAAAGTGCAAATTCTTCCATCTTCTTGAACCAGCTCTTTGACTGTGAAGCTGCGTTAGGAACATTGATGCTGCGAACAGTTTTGCCTCTGAATGGTGCAAAATCTGTTTCAACAAACATATCACTTATATCTTTAATGAGAAGTGGGTTTCTGAGGTCAGGCTTATCTGTACCGTAAGTCACCATAGCCTCTGCAAATGGGATTCTACGGAAAGGTGGCTTAGAAACCTCTTTATCTGAAAACTTAGAGAATGTTTCATAAAGGACTTCTTCTGCTACTGCAAAAACATCGTCCTGCTCTGCAAAAGCCATTTCAAAATCGAGCTGATAGAATTCACCTGGTGAACGGTCTGCTCTTGCGTCCTCATCTCTGAAGCAAGGTGCAACCTGAAAATACTTATCGAAGCCAGAAACCATCAAAAGCTGCTTGAAAATCTGAGGAGCTTGTGGAAGTGCATAAAACATTCCCTTGTGCTTACGGCTTGGAATGAGATAATCTCTTGCACCCTCTGGTGAAGATGCAGAAAGAATAGGTGTCTGCAACTCAAGGAAGCCAAGCTCTGTCATCTTATTTCTAAGGAATGAAATAACCTGTGAACGAAGTACAATATTATCGTGAACCTTCTTATTTCTGAGGTCAAGGAAACGATACTTCAAACGAACTTCTTCCTTTGTTTCCTTAGATGTAGCAATTTCAAAAGGAAGTGCAACAGGAGCTTTGCCGAGAACAGTCAATGTATCGGCAACAATTTCAACAGTACCTGTTGCGATTTTTGGATTATAAGTTTCCTCATCACGCTTAACAACTGAACCGCTTACTGTAAGTGAGCATTCCTTATTAAGTCCCTTGAGCATATTCTCATCGTGAATAACAACCTGAACAACGCCATACTGGTCACGGATATCAAGAAACATAACACCACCGTGGTCACGAATATTTTCGAGCCAACCAGCAACACGGACAGTTTGTCCGATATGACTTTCTCTTAGGTCACCACAGTATAAAGTTCTGTAACAGTTCTCTCTTAACATAGATAAAAATTCCTTTCGTACTCATAAATACTGCCGAGAAAAATCCCAACAGTTCAATCACAAAATTAGGTCATATTAAACAAATATAATATATTATATCATTATTGGCAGATTCTTTCAATATATTTTTTGCGTTGACTTTTTATTTATTATGAAAAAAGAAAAAGTCTGTAAAACCAACTTAAAAAGGGTTTTCAGACTTTTAATTGCGATTTTAATATAATTTTCATAGTAATTTATTCAACTTATGCTTCTAAACGCTCTCTTAATGCTTTGCATACAGCATCAATCGGTATAGCAAGCAAAGCCCATAAAAAGCTATAAAACAAACAAACCTGACCAAATAGATTAAGTGGTAAACCTGAATAATCCCACACTTTCATATCAAATATCATATTTACTATTATTCCTGTAAGAAATTCTGCAGTTGTTATAACAGCACTTCCAAGTAAACACTTTTTCCAAATAGGCATTTTTTCTTTGCCTTTACTCAATTTATATAAAGTATAAAAGCATACTCCGCCTGTAATAACCATTGTCCAATGTGTATAATGTCGCCACATAATTTCTATTGCACCATAAGATAAACCACCAATCGCAAAAATCTCTGCATCTTTTATAAGTTCTTTCATAATAATCACCAAGATTATTATGAACTTAAAATCTTAAATATATTCATTTTCTTACAATTAGTTAATGTACTTATTTTAGACACTTAAAGTTTAGGTCAAGCTTTTTCAAAAGCTAACAAAAGAAAAAGCGGCGGATTTTATCCGCCGCTTAAAGAGCAAAGCACGTTAAGGGCGTTGCCCTTAAAACCCATGAGGGACTCCGTCCCTCAACCCTGCGAGCCTTTGAAAAGGCTCGAGCGAAACTTTTATCTATCTTAGATAAGTGCGTTAGCTAATTACTTAATTATGCCAAGAATTTCAACACTTCTTGCTACAAAGTCTTTGAGTTCATCAGCAGTAAGCTTTCTTTGGCTGATAGTTGCAAGGTCAAGAATATGCTTACAAACAAGTGTGCGATTTTCTTCGCTGAGTGTTGGAAGCGTCTTGATAATATCATTTGTTGTATTGATAACAAGTGTTTCCTTAGCCTCAGGTGAACCTCCGAAAATTCCACCATAAAGCGTGTTCATATCATTCATTCTTCTCATATACTCATTTTGAAGAAGAATAGCAGGAGTTTCCTTAACCTTAAGACCTTCTGTCTGAATTTCAAGCTTATCATCACCAAGTGCAGTCTTGAAGATTTCCTTTAGCTTTTCGTTGTTTGCGTCATCAGTAACCTCATCAGATTTAAGTGCATCGCCAAGCTCTGAATCTATTCTTGCAAGCTTTGTGCCACTCTCTTTATATTCAAGGAAGCTTATGAAATGTGTATCAATAGTATGTGTAAGAAGAACAGCGTCAAGTCCGTTAGCCTTAAACATATCAATATACTGTGCCTGAACACTTTCATCTGTAACATAGAAAATCTTGTCGCCCTGCTTTGGACAATCCGCAAAAGTTTTATATTCGCCTGAGATAGTCTTAAAGAGGATTATATCCTTGACTCTGTCATAGAACTTCTCGTCCTTAATGCAACCAAATTTAATAAATGGAGCAATATCGTCCCAATATTTCTCATAGGTTTCTCTGTCATTCTTAAACATTGAAGAAAGCTTATCTGCAACCTTCTTTGTAATATGCTTTGAAATCTTAGCAACCTCGCCGTCATTCTGCAAGAAACTTCTTGAAACATTAAGCGGAATATCAGGGCAATCAATTACACCCTTTAAGAGCATAAGGAACTCAGGAACAACCTCTTTGATGTTATCTGCAATATAAACCTGATTTGAATAAAGCTTAATTTCACCAGGCATAACCTGAAGCTTGTCTGTCTGCTTAGGAAAATAAAGAATTCCCTTTAAATTGAAAGGATAGTCAACATTGAGGTGAATCCAGAAAAGTGGCTCATTAAAGTCGTGAAAAGCCTCTACATAAAATTCCTTATATTCTTCATCTGTGCAATCTCTTGGAGCTTTAAGCCAAAGTGGAGTTGTATTATTAACAGGCTTTGCGTCGTGCTTAATCTCGTTTCCGTCTGCATCTTTTGTTACAACAGCCTCTTCTTCAGCAGGATTGAGATAAATCTCATAAGGCATAAAGTGGCAGTATTTGAGAAGCAAATCACGAAGCTTATCCTTGTCAAGAAATTCTTCTTCATCTTCAGTAATGTGCATAATGATAGATGTACCATGCTGTGTGCGAGTACCATCTGTAATTTCATAGGTTGTGCTTCCATCACTTACCCAATGTACAGGCTGTGAATTTGGCTGATATGAAAGTGTTTCAATCTCAACGCTTTCAGAAACCATATAAGATGAGTAGAAACCGAGTCCAAAGTGACCAATAATACCTGCATTATCCTCAGATTTATCCTTATATTTCTCGATAAATTCTTCTGCACCAGAGAAAGCAATCTGAGTAATATACTTCTCAACTTCATCAGCAGTCATACCGATACCGTTATCTGTAACAGTAAGAGTTTTTGCGTTCTTATCGGCAATAATCTCAATTCTTGGCTTAATACCGTCATTTTCAGCCTCGCCAATGCTACAAAGGCTTTGATATTTCTTAATAGCATCACAAGCGTTTGCAACAATTTCTCTAAGGAAAATATCCTTATCAGAATAAAGCCATTTTTTAATTATCGGAAAAATATTTTCCGAGCTTACTTTAATTTGTCCTTCTTTTTGCATTATAAAAACCTCCTATGGCGTAATTGCCGGATTTTTTATGTAGATTTAAACAGGCAATACCATATAGAACTATGGTGCTGCCTGTTATTTATATAATAATACCAATTATTCATTTTGTCAAATAATGCAGAAAGCGACAAATAAGCACAGCTCAAAAACGAACTGTGCTTATTTTGAGAGGAATTATAATGTTGAACTGTATATATCAAAAATCTTGTAAGCAAATTATATTGTGTGAATTTTTAAAGAGTTTAAAACATCAATGAGCTTTATTATATATTAAAATCCTGTCATTGTTGGCTGGTCTTATCAATAACTTATTTCATACAAGCATCAGAAATTCAGGCGACATCACCACGATTTGGTACTTGCTTCATATGCAGTCTAAGTCTGTCAGAAATCATTGCCACAAATTCGCTGTTTGTTGGCTTTCCTCTGCCATTGTGGATTGTATATCCGAAATAAGAATTTAAGACATCTACATCGCCCCTATCCCACGCAACCTCTATTGCATGGCGTATTGCTCTTTCTACTCTTGACGAAGTTGTTTCATACTTCTTTGCAACACTTGGATAGAGCTGCTTTGTTACTGCGTTGATTATCTCAGGGTGTTCTATTGACATAATAATCGAATCTCTGAGATACTGATAGCCCTTAATATGTGCAGGAACTCCTATCTGGTGCAAAATCTCTGTAACTTGAATCTGCAATTCGCTATCAGAGCTTTTTATAGCACCGCTTGTCCTTGAAGAATTTCCTCGAATAAAGTCACTTATTCTCTCAAGTAAATCTGCTGTTTTGAAAGGCTTGATTACATAATAAGCTGCTCCCGCTCCGAGTGCTTCTCTTTCAAGCATAGAACTGTCGAAATTTGAAAGTGTAATATAGATAATTTCCTTACCATTTGAGTTTCTTCTTGCATTCTTCATAACTCCGACAGCGTCAATGTTTTTCATAAACATATCCATAACGACAACATCAGGAGATTGTTTACGAATTTCCTCAAGAAGAGCTGTTCCGTCTTTCTCGCAAAAGCTTGGTGATACACCAAATTCTGCATAAACTGCTGTTCCTACATCAGCAAATTCTGCGGAATCCTCCGCAATAAGCATTTTAATTGTATTTTCCATGACCGTTCCCCCGTTTGATTTATTTGATGATTGAATATTACCATAAATTGGAAAAAATAGCAATAGTCTATCGCCAAAAAATTGGAAGAAAATGGAAATATGGTTGCTTGCATAAAATCAGGCAATATTTTCTATACTGTTTTGTGCAATTTCATTGACACTTTCATACATATTTTCCGCAAAAATCGCATAGCCTCTCGTTGGGTCATTGACAAAAACATGAGTAACAGCACCTATAAGTTTACCATCTTGAATAATCGGACTGCCACTCATACCCTGAACAATTCCCCCTGCGGTATCAAGAAGTTCCCCATCTGTAACATGAATTACCATATTTTTCGTTTCTTGATTATCATTTCTGCTGACATTCTCAATCCAGATATTATAATATTTCGGTTCACTGCCATCTATTGTAGAAAGCACCTTTGCCTCGCCTGTATGAACATTTTGTTTCCAAGCAATAGGGATTTCTAAATTATCTATTGGTGCTTTTTCTGCCTTACCAAAAACCCCTCTCTCTGAATTTGTAAGAATTGTTCCGATAGCATTATCATCAGCGAAATATCCTCTTAAAGAACCAGCCGAACCAGTGGTACTTTTTGTAAGGCCGTTAATCTCCGCTGTAACAATATCACCGCTTAATAAAGGCAAAATAGTTCCTGCCTCGCTATCGCATATTCCGTGTCCAAGCCCCGCAAAACAGCCTGTATCATTATCATAAAAAGTCATTGTACCTATACCGGCAGAGCTGTCACGCACCCATACCCCTATTTTATATTGAGCCGTCCCACATAAAGCAGGCAAAAGCTTAGTTGTAAAAATAACATTATCTCTGCGAACTTTCAGCTTTATAGATTTACCCTTTGATTTTGAAACTATCTCAGAAAGCTGTTCATTAGTGTCAGTTTCTGTTCCATCTGCGGATAAAATAATATCCCCCACTTGCAACCCAGCGTCCTTTGCTGGATTAAGATACTTGCCATTTACGACAATATCCTCCATATTTATGACTACAACTCCACGAGTATATAATTTTACTCCAAAAGGTGTTCCGCAAGGAATAACAGTTTTTTCGTCACTTATTTTAATATCAACCTTTTTTATGGGGATACTGTTAAATAGTTTAAGTTCTCCACTTCCAACTTTTGTGCAATCATTTTTTGTGCTTGCCAAAATAAAGCTATCCACATCAGTTGAAACACAAAGCGGATAAGGTAAGCTTATCTGGCTTTTATCTCCTGAAACAGTAAACGAAGATTGTGCTGAAACAGATTCATAACCTATAACATAAAAAATCATCATTGAAATAATTGAACAGATATAGGAAAGCATTTTAAAAAAATTTTTCAATCGCTTCACCTCCCTTTAAGAATAGCTTTTCCGACTACGCATAAAATAACTAAGGAAAATGCTAAGCTACAAACTTTTAAGGAAATTACCAATGAGCTACCGCTTAGTTAATGAACTTTCCTAAGAAAATTAAAAGTTTCGCTCAAGGCGGCGAGCCGCCGCTCCCAAGACGCGGAATCGTTCGGCAAGCCTCACTCGACATTCTAAATTAACTTATATTGCCGCGAATAAGGAAATTACCAATGAGCTACCGCTTAGTTAATAAACTTTTGAGTGTCTTTGTGAAATTTTATAAACTAATTGTAGATTTTATTCCTTTATCATTGGCAAAATTATATTTTCAACCTGCATAAGTGCTTCATCAATCTTAGTCAAATCCTTTACACCAGCCATAGCTCTTTCTGGCTTGCCACCGCCTTTTCCGCCTACAATAGCAGCTACTTCTTTGACTATCTTTCCAGCGTGAGCACCCTTCTTAACAGCTTCCTTACCGCAAGCAACAGCGATAGTTGCCTTTTCGCCGTCAATACCGAAAAGAACTGCAACGCACTTATCTGCTGAACTAAGAACTCTGTCGCACATATTCTTGAGCATTTCTGAATTTGTAGATGTAAATGCTGCTGAAATAATTCTTACATCTTTCTTGAGTTCAGAATTTGCAAAGAGTGAATCAAGCTTAAATGCTGCAATAGAGTTATTGAGCTTATTAATAGAATGTTCTTTCTCCTTAATATCATTTGCGATATGCTCACAAACATCAACAAAGTCATTAATGTTATTAACCTTGAGGATAGCAGCACCTTGCTTAACCATATCTGAAACATGATTAAGTGCATTAAGAACGCCACGACCTGTAACAGCTTCTATTCTTCTTACACCGGCTGCAACAGAGCTTTCGCTTATAATCTTAAACATACCGATTTTTGAAGTGTTATCAACATGAGTACCACCGCAAAATTCTCTTGAATAATCTCCAATAGAAACAACACGAACTACATCGCCATATTTCTCACCGAATAACGCCATAGCACCGAGCTTTTTAGCCTCTTCAATAGGCATCTCTCTGCAATCAACATCAATAGCGTCAAAAATTACATCATTTACCATATTTTCAATCTGATAAAGCTCCTCATCAGTAAGAGCTGAGAAGTGAGTAAAGTCGAAACGCATTCTATCAGCAGAAACAAGCTGACCAGCTTGCTCAACATGGTTGCCGAGAAGCTTTCTAAGGCTTGCTTGGAGAATATGAGCAGCAGTATGATTTCTCATAGTGGATTTTCTTGTTTCCTTATCAACCTCAGCAGTAACTGTGTCGCCTTCAGAAATAACCCCGCTTTTAACTACACAATAGTGCATAAATATTCCGTTGTTGTTTTTAACTGTATCTTCAACTTCGATTTCGCCATTAGCAGTTTTAATAATGCCTATATCGCCTGTCTGACCGCCACTCTCTGCATAGAAAGAGGTCTTATCAAGAACGATTACAACCTTATCGTCAGCACCAGCAAATTTTACTCTTTCGCCATTCTTGATGATTGCAAGAACCTTAGCGTCATTAGAAAGCTGAGTATAACCGAGGAACTCTGTCTTTGCAACATCGCTCAGGTCTGCGTTATCACTAAGCCAAGCTTCTGAATCAGCCTTACTTCTTGCTTCCTTTGCACGCTTTTTCTGCTCTGCAAGAAGCTGACGGAAGCCTTCCTCATCAACCTTAAAATTACGCTCTTTTGCAATTTCCTTAATCAAATCGAGTGGCAAGCCAAAGGTATCGTTAAGCTTAAATGCGTCATCGCCTGAAATTGTCTGGAAATCTGAATCATCAATAACCTTATTGAGAAGCTCAAAGCCAAGAGAAAGAGTCTTAGAGAAGTTTTCTTCCTCCATCTTAACAACCTTAGTGATAATCTCACGCTTTTCCTCAAGCTCAGGATATGCAGGATTTTCCTTAATAACAGTATCAACAATCTTATAGAGGAAAGGCTCTGTTATACCAAGTATTCTTCCGTGTCTTGCTGCTCTTCTGAGAAGTCTTCTGAGAACATAGCCTCTGCCCTCATTTGAAGGCATAACACCGTCACCAATCATAAATGTAACACTTCTGATATGGTCAGTTACAACACGAAGTGAAACATCTGTCTTTTCACTTTCGCCATATTTTACTCCCGATATTTCGGAAGCGTGTTTCATAATATTCTGAACTGTATCAACAAGGAACAAATTATCAACACCTTGCATAATGCAAGCAAGTCTTTCAAGTCCCATACCTGTATCAATGTTTGGATGCTCAAGTGGTGTATAGTTGCCATTGCCGTCATTGTTGAACTGTGTGAAAACATTGTTCCAAAATTCAACATATCTGTCACAGTCACAGCCAACTCCACAGGTAGGCTTTCCACAACCGTACTTTTCGCCTCTATCGAAATAAAGTTCTGAGCAAGGGCCGCAAGGACCTGAACCATGCTCCCAGAAGTTATCCTCTTTGCCAAGACGAACTATTCTCTTAGGAGATACGCCAACTTCTTTTGTCCAAATATCGAAAGCCTCGTCATCTTTTTCATAGATAGAAACCCAGATTTTATCTTCTGGCAATTCAAGAACCTTTGTGCAGAATTCCCAACTCCAAGCTGTTGCCTCGTGCTTGAAATAATCTCCGAATGAGAAGTTACCAAGCATTTCAAAATATGTGCCGTGTCTTGCAGTAATGCCGACACGCTCAATATCAGGTGTACGAATACATTTTTGGCAAGTAGTTACACGCTTTCTTGGAGGAGTAACCTCGCCCGTAAAGTACTTTTTCATAGGGGCCATACCTGAGTTAATCAGCAAAAGGCTCTTATCGTCCTTAGGAACCAATGGGAAGCTCGGCAAGCGAAGATGCCCCTTTGATTCAAAGAAAGACAAATATTTTTCTCTTAATTCATTAAGTCCTGTCCATTCCATTTTTCTCACCTTATATCAAAATTATTTTTCATCTTAAAATTCCATTATATATTATATTCTCTTTTCGCTAAGTGTCAAGAAGAAATTTATGCTCGTTTCTTTCTAAGCACAGATCCTTTCGGAATTTCTACATTTGTTATCATAGTAAGTTTTTGCATTGCGTGTGGTGCTGATTCAATTTCGTTGCCCCACTCATCAAAGAGCTTTTCAGCTTTCGCATAGAAAGGTATGCCTGACGGTGGAAGTACATCAAGCTCATCACCTGCATAGAATTTATTTCTTTGCGTAAGGCTTGCTTTGCCATCTGCATAATCCTCACATACGGCGACAACCTCATAATTTCTGATATATCCGCCATTAGATGTAACCTGTCCAGGCTCTCCTCCAAAGAAAAAGCCTGTATTATATTCTCTGTGGCTTACCTTATCAAGCTCATTACGAATCCAAGGCTTGAGGGTATAATTTTCACCCTCTGCGTAATAATCATCTATTGCGTGACGATAAGCATTAGTCGTAACCGAAACATAATAAGCCGATTTTGCTCTGCCCTCAATCTTTAGACTATAAACTCCCGCTTTAATAAGCTCAGGAATATGCTCAATCATACAAAGGTCACGAGAATTATAGAGATATGTTCCGTTTTCATTTTCTTCAATCGGGAAATATTGTCCTTCACGATTTTGCTCATATAGGTGATATTTCCAACGGCAAGGTTGAGCACAATCTCCCCTATTTGCGTCACGGCCTGTCATATAGCTTGAAATAAGACATCTTCCCGAAAAAGAAACGCACATCGAGCCATGCACAAAGGCTTCAAGCTCAAGCTCCTTTGGAGTTTTTGCCCTTATATCAGCAATTTCATCAAGTGATAATTCTCTCGCAAGAACAACTCTCTTTGCACCCATATCGTGTAAAACATTTGCTGTGTCGTAGTTGACTATTCCTGTCTGTGTAGACATATGAATTTCAACATTCGGTGCATATTTTTTCGCCAAAGAAAATACTCCCAAATCTGCAACTATAAAAGCATCAACTCCACAATCAGCGGCACTTTCAAGAAAGCTTGGAAGTGTTTCCATTTCCTTGCTTCGTGGAGTTGTATTGCAAGTAACATATACAGCAACACCCTTTTCGTGTGCAAGTGATACTGCTTTTTTTAGAGTATCGTGGTCAAAATTTGCTGATGAGGTTCGCATACCGTATTCCTCACCCGCAAGATAAATTGCGTCTGCACCGAATTTCAACGCACTCTGAAAACATTCAAAATCACCAGCAGGTGAAAGTAGCTCTGTATTTTTCATTTTATCAGCTCCGAATTTTTTCTTATTTTAAAAACGCCGACAAACTGCTTAGTCAGTCGGCGTTTTTATTTTATTGGTTATGTGTTGTAGTTAAGCCCGCCTTAACAAGATTTGATTCGTGTTCAATACCTGTTGAAGCATAATAGGACTGAGCAGGTGAATCAGTTGTAGCAGCCTTATGGCAGAAGAAGTAGTAATTTGTATCATCAGGAGAAAGTGCCGCATCAATAGCATCTTTACCAGGGTTACATATAGCACCAGCCGGCAGACCTTCTATATCGTATGTATCATAACGGCTCTTAAAGCTGTTCTTCTCAGCAATAGGAATCTGAGTTTTACTCTTATATGGATAATAAACCGTAGAGTCAACCTGAAGCCTTGTCATACCAACATCGCCAAATGGGCTTACACCATCTGATTTGGCAGTATTAAGACGATTATGTAAAACACTTGAAACGAGATACATATCATCAACATCGGCAGCTTCCGCCTGAATAATAGACGCAAGTGTTATAATTTCATCAACAGTCATTCCAGAAGACTTAGCTCGCTGTTCTATTGTAACACGCTTATCAAAACCATCTACACGAGATTTTGTATGATAAACTTTGAGTTCATAGTTATTGAGAAGCTTTCTCATTACATTCTCAACTTTTTCATCTTTATAGAAATAATAAGTATCAGGGAAAAGATATCCTTCAAGCTTATAATATCTTTCAGATTTATTAGTAATTTCTTTTAAGAATGTAAATTCTTCATCGTAATTATCACTATTGCAAGCATTAAGGAACTCCGCTGATGAGCATACTCCATTCTTTTCAAGTACTTCAGAAAATTCTCTTACATTCATACCTTCTGTAAACTGTACAGAAACTATATCTGTTCTGTTAGTATCTGTTTGAAGATATGAAATAATTGCCTGATAATCAAGATTTTTCTTTATATCATAAGTTCCTTTAATAAAGCCTGATTTAGATTTCGTCATAGTCGCATAAAGATTAAAGAAACTCTTATTATTGATAATATTATTCTTATAGAGAATATCTGAAATGTAGTTAAATGAAGCGTTACTTGGAATATCTATTGTAACCTCTTCATCAGACCTTCCGACAGCAAGCATATCATTTACACCAACAACCATATATCCGCCAACAAGAATAGAAATAAGTGCCGCCATTATAACCCATACAACTCTAAAGAAACGCTTATTTTTGCGTGATTTTGCTTTCAAACGCTTTTTATCCGCATCTTTAGCTTTTTTAAGCTCCTTTTTTTCAGCCGGAGTCATTTTTTTAGTAATAACATTTGCACTATAACTCTGTATGCTGTCACTTGCATTATCAAGGTCATCATCAGCAATAATCATACTTTGGTCTATATTTTGCAAAATACTTGATGAATTTATATCCTCATCAAAATTGCTATAAATAGGTCTTTGCGATATACCATAATCTGTTCTTTCATCTTCTTGAGGTACTTCTTCTGCAAAGCTGTCTATATCATCAATATGGACCTTAAAGTTTTCTATCTTATTACGCCTTGAAACAGCTTCACCAAAACTCTCATCGGTTATATTATTTTCATCTGTCTGAGCCTGAGTATCATCAGTAGGAAAGCTTTCTTCATTGATATGAAGCTTAAAGCCCTCTATTTTTTCCTGACGCTTTTCATTCATATCGTCGCTCATATCTATACCTCCGTAGTTCTTTGGTTAGTCTGTCTTATGTATTTTTCGGTAACAAGCAAGTCTGCTCTCCTATCATAAAAGCCATGCACAAGCTTCCACTGAACACAAGAGCTGTAACAAACCCCTGCTGTATCTCCACCAAAACGGCTCAAAAATCTATCATAATAGCCTTTTCCATAACCTAAACGATAGCCGTCAAAATCGAACACCAAGCCTGGAATAATACACAAGCCCTTTGAGTAATCCTTCAGAATTTCGCACTGCTCCTTAATCGGTTCAAGCACTCCAAAGGTTCTTGGCTCAAGCTGGTTGAGTGAAGTAATATAATAGAAATCCATTTCTCGGCTATTATCTATACATCTTGGAACAGCAACTCTCTTACCATCTTTCAAAGCCTGACGAATAAGACCAAATGTATCTACTTCTATCTTTGTAGAAACATATGTTAAGATTGTATCATTAGCTTTATATTGTCTGAGCTTTAATATATTTTTGAGAACCAGCTTATCAAGCAAAGCCTTTTGCTTAGGTGGCATTTCTTCTCTTTGTCTGCGTATTTTCTTTCGCAACTCAGATTTATACTCTCGAATATCATCTATCGGCATTGTATTGCATTCCTTACACTGTTAGCCACATCGTTGCCTTTAAGCTCTTTAAGAAGTTCAAGTCCGAATTCAACAGAAACTCCCATACCTCTTGCAGTAATAATCTTGCCATCTTTCTCAACAAAACCATTATTGCATATAGCACCATCAAGTTCTTTTTGAAAAGACGGAAAAGCTGTTGCGTGCTTGCCTTTAAGAAGTCCCATATGTCCAAGAATTGACGGTGCGGCACAAATAGCACCGATAAGAATATCATTCTTACTGCAATATTCTATGGCTTCCTTAACAACCTCAGAAGCCTCAAGATTAGTAGTGCCTGGCATACCACCTGGAAGCACTATTGCCTCGACATCATCAAAATCTTCAATTTCTTCTTCCATAATATCAGCTGTAACAACGATATTATGTGAACTCGTAGCCTCTCTTCCTGTAACGCCTACAGTAACAACATCTACACCGCCTCTTCTTAAAATATCGACAGGTGTAAGTGCTTCAATTTCTTCAAAGCCATCCGCTAAAAATACATATACCATTTTAAGTTCATATCCTTTCTTTAGTCAAGAACAAAACATTTGCCAATTTCCTGACTACAATTTATGTCACCACACATTTACTTTTAAAAAGCGTAGCAACACTTATACAGATACTATTAAACCTCAAATTTGATATAATGTCAATATTTTAGGCTAAATTTCTACTGATTATACTATATAAATCATCTTTTATTCAGATATTTAGACATTGCTTACCTTGTGTTATTATGCTACTATTAAAGCAAAATTATGAAACTTGCTCTAAAAATCCTACTAAAAATTATTTCTTAAATCATCATAAACAGGACAAGCTATTGTCGTGTTTGAATAAGTATAATATATTTTATAAGGATGTGATTTTATATGAAAATTGACCGGCTAATCGGAATACTTACCATTCTTATGCAAAAAGAAAAAGTAACTGCACCTTATCTTGCAGAAAAATTTGAAGTTTCACGCAGAACAATAAATCGTGATATAGAAGATATGTGCAAGGCTGGAATTCCAATAGTAACACTTCAAGGAAAAAACGGCGGAATATCAATAATGGAGGGCTATCAGATTGATAAAACACTTCTTACAAATGATGATATGGACTCTATACTTTCCGCTCTCAAAGGTCTTGACAGCGTAAGCAACACAAATAAATATAAACTTTTAATTGAAAAGCTTTCTGCAGGAAATAATAAAAATCCAGATATTCTTCCCTCTAATGAGCATATTATAATAGACCTTTCATCTTGGCAAAAATCCTCCCTTGCTCCAAAAATAGAGCTTATCCAAGCCTCAATAAGCAATTCAGAAACAATCTCGTTTCGATACTTCTCACCAAATGAGGAAAGCCTTCGAGAAATCGAACCGCTCTCACTGATATTTAAATGGTCATCTTGGTATGTATGGGGATATTGTCTGAAACGAAATGATTTTCGCCTTTTTAAATTAAATCGAATTACCGAACTTAAAACAGGCAAAATTATCACCAAAAAACATATAAAATCCCCACCTGACTTTTCATCAGAAAATATATTTCCGACAGAATTTACAATCGAAGCTATTTTTGATTCATCTGTAAAATGGCGTATAATTGATGAATATGGAATTGACAGCTTTAAACAACTTGAAAACGGAAAATTATATTTCGTTCACGAATCTACCGATAAATACAACTTATTTTCTTGGCTATTGACATTCGGAGAAGCTGTTGAGCTTTTAAAGCCTGAATTTCTGCGTTCGGAATTTGCAGAATATCTAAAAAATATAAGCAATATTTACACTTAAAAGGGTTGAAAAATATGCACATAGTAAACGCAAAAGGAATTTTATCCGCACAAAATGGAATAAATATATATCGTGGCTGTTCACATGGCTGTATATACTGCGATTCGAGAAGCAAATGTTATCAGATGTCGCATAGCTTTGAAGATATTGAAGTAAAAGCTAATGCTGCTCAACTTTTAGAAAACGCTTTAAAACGAAAACGCAAACCATGTATGATTGGAACAGGCGCTATGAGTGACCCATATATTCCACTCGAAAAAAATCTTTGTAATATGAGAAAATGTCTTGAAATTATTGATAAATATGGTTTCGGAGTATCTATCCATACAAAATCAAACCTTATTTTAAGAGATTTGGATTTACTAAAAAGGATAAATCAAAAAACAAAAGTTGTTGTCCAAATAACTTTAACTACATATAATGAAAAACTTTGTAAAATTCTTGAACCAAATGTCAGTACAAGTTATGAGCGGTTTAAGGTGCTTGAAATTATGCGTGATAACTGTATCCCAACCATTGTTTGGCTTGACCCTATACTCCCATTTATAAACGATACAGAAGAAAATATTCGTGGAATATTAAGCTATTGTGAAAAAGCAAAAGTTCGTGGAATTATGTGTTTTGGAATGGGACTTACTCTCAGAACTGGCAATCGTGAATATTTTTACAAAAAGCTTGATGAACATTTTCCAAATCTTAAAGAAAAATACATACAAAAATATGGAAACAGGTATGAAGTAACAAGTTCTAAAAATAAGGAACTTATGCAAATTCTTATATCCTTCTGTCGAAAACTTGGAATTATGTATAATATTGATGAAATTTTCTCATATTTATCAGAATTTAAACAAAGCGAAAATGAACAACTTAATTTTTTTGATATGCTATAAAATATGACACACTGTTGTCGTGGTTACTATGATATTCTTATCTTGTCGACAAAAGATATATCTAAAAAATTTAAAGGAGATAATTACTATGGAATATGAAATCGTCAATTTGCCCGAAAAAACAGCAGTCGGAATCTCTGCAAGAACTAATAATTTCTCACCCGATATGTGCAAGGTCATCGGCAATCTTTGGAAACGCTTTTTCGAGGAAGGTATTTTCTTTGGCATAAAAAATAAAGCTAATGAAAAAGCACTTGGAATGTATTACGATTACGAAAATAACGAAAAAGGAGATTATTCTACCGCAGTAGCCTGTGAGGTGAATTTTTCTGATGGAAATAACAATGATTTAAGCATTATAAAAATTCCTGCTGGAAAATATGCAAAATTTATAGTGAAAGGTAACGGTATAACAGCAGTTTCAGATTTTTGGAAAGAATTATGGCAAATGAATCTTCCAAGAACTTTCGTATGCGATTTTGAAGAATATCAAAATAGCGATATGAATAATGCCGAAATTCATATTTACATAGGTATAAAATAATAATTTAAAGCATAAGGTTTCATTCAAATTCTTAAAATGTATTTGAATGAAGCCTTTGTTTTTTGTCATAAAATACTATCTAAGTACCCTTATGAAATATAACAGCATAAGATAGATAGTGAAAAGCTGAAAGATTTTACGGCAGAAAGGTTTGGTTCTGATGAATATCAAAACAATCTCGCTTGATTCTCTTTCGGTTGGCGATTCTGGTTTTGTTTCAAAGCTACTTTCCAAAGGCGAACTTCGCAGAAGAATGTTAGACCTTGGACTTGTCAAAGGAACATATGTAGAAAGTCTTATGAAAAGTCCTGTTGGAGGACTTACCGCCTATTTCATAAGTGGTGCTGTAATAGCCATTCGCCCCGAAGATGCGAGATATATTTTAATAAATAAGCAGCAGTAATTAAAGCGGTATGTGTATCATTTAGATTTCACATACCGCCAGAATTACTCTATAATGCTCACCTTTCTAAATCCTTATTGCAAATATCCTACTATCTTCACTCAGGAGGTACATAGATGAAAAGTGATACTGAAAAACTTAAAAACTCTAATCTGACAATCGCTCTTGCAGGAAATCCAAATGTAGGAAAAAGCACCGTTTTTAATGCACTCACTGGTATGCGACAACATACAGGAAACTGGGCAGGAAAAACTGTCGCTAATGCAAGTGGAACCTTCACTCATAGAAACATTGATTTCACGCTTGTAGATATTCCAGGAACATATTCGCTTATGGCGTCATCTCCAGACGAGGAAGCCGCAAGGGAATTTATCTGCTTTGGTCAGCCTGATTGTATAATTGTAGTTCTTGACGCAACCTGCCTTGAGCGAAATTTAAATCTTGCTCTACAAATTTTAGAAGTAAATAAAAAAGCTGTCATATGTGTAAATCTACTCGATGAAGCAACAAAAAAGGGGATTCAAATTGACCTTGATGAGCTTTCTCTATATCTTGGCGTTCCCGTTGTAGGAACTGCGGCTCGTTCCAGAGAAGGTCTTGATGAATTAAAAGATGCTGTTTTCGATGTAGCTACCGGAGAAAGAAAAGTCTTTGGCACAAAAATAAAGTATAACAACAATCTCGAAAAAGCTGTAACTAAACTTGAAAACATTATTGAAGATTCAAAGCTTTTTGATGATAAAACCTTCAGCTATCTTTCAAAGAGGTTTCTTGCTTTAAGGCTAATTGATTGCGATAAAAAGCTTGATAATTCCATAAAAGAATACTTTAATTTTAGTCTTGTAGAACACAAAACTATAAATAAAGCCTTCACAGAAATACACAACGAACTTGAAAACATCGGTATGAAACAAGATGATATAAGAGATATTATAGTCGAGGGAATAGTTGCAAAAGCTCAAGAAATCTATGCACATTGTACTTGTCTTTGTAATAAGTGTTATAGTAGGTGTGACAGACAACTTGATAAGATTCTGACATCAAAGCTAACTGGTATTCCAATAATGCTTTTGCTATTCGGAGTTATTTTCTATATAACAATTTCTGGTGCAAACTATCCCTCCGAGCTTCTCTCAATGGCATTTTCTAAGGTTCAGGAATGGCTTTATGGGCTTTTTGATTTATTACATTCCCCACCATTTCTAAAGGGCTTATTGATAGACGGAATGTTTAAAACTCTTTCGTGGGTAGTTGCAGTTATGCTTCCTCCTATGGCAATCTTCTTTCCACTATTTACGCTTTTAGAGGATTTCGGATATTTACCGAGAGTGGCATTTAATATGGATAGATTTTTCGCTAAATCAGGCACAAGCGGAAAACAATCTCTCACAATGTTAATGGGATTTGGGTGTAATGCTTGTGGTGTCACTGGTTGTCGAATTATCGAATCTCCAAGGGAACGAATTATAGCTACCGTAACAAATAATTTTGTTCCCTGTAACGGAAGATTTCCAACTTTAATTGCAATAATAACTATGTTTTTCGCCACAGGAATTTCATTACCATTTCGTTCGCTTGTTTCGGCGGGTTTATTATTGACGGTAATAGTTTTTGGAGTGGTAGTCACACTCTTAGTCTCAAAGCTTCTCTCGGCAACACTTCTAAAAGGCTTGCCTTCATCATTCACGCTTGAACTTCCGCCATACCGCAGACCTCAAATTTGTAAAACAATAGTGCGTTCTTTGCTCGACAGAACCATTTTTGTACTTTTAAGAGCAATGTGTGTAGCCGCTCCCGCAGGAATCGTAATATGGTTAATGTCGAACATTATGATAAATGGCGAATCGCTATGTGTTATAATCTCAAATTTTCTTCAACCTCTTGGCTCACTTATGGGACTTGACGGCGTAATTTTGCTTGCGTTTATTTTAGGATTTCCAGCGAATGAAATCGTTATACCTATAATCATTATGATTTACACTGCCTCTGGAACGCTTGTTGAATATGATAGTCTTTCCTCGCTTTATAATCTGTTCGTAGAAAATGGTTGGACTTGGGTAACAGCATTATGCACTATGATTTTCTCACTAATGCACTTTCCATGCTCAACTACTTGCCTTACAATCTATAAAGAAACCAAAAGCCTTAAATGGACACTTCTTTCATTTATCCTACCTACAATATTAGGCATATTACTCTGTATGTCAATAAATGCCATTTTCTTTTGGGTATAAAACATAAAAGTGGGCTGCTGAATATAGCAGTCCACTTTTTATAATATAGCCTATGAAATTTTATTTGTACTTTATTCTGATTTTTCACTTGAAGTTTGTTGATTGTCTGAAATCTGTTCGGTTATGGTAATCTTGTCATATTCTATACCGCTTTGTTTATGAACAATATCCTTAATTGTAATTGCTCCTGCATTTGTAACATTTCCAGCAGAAACAACAATATTACACTCACCATTAGAAATAAATGCTATGCACTCATCAAAACCCTTAGCTTTAATAAGACTTTCTATATTGCTTTGCTGTTCTATCCTTTTGGTGATTTCAGCAACTTGCTTTACTGCCTCGGTTTTTGCGGCTTCATTCTTATCATTATCTTCAATAATATTATTCAGAAGTTCGAGTTCTTCATCTTGTGCCTGCTTGCGTTTAAGCTCAGCTTGTGCAAAATATTCACTCTTTTCATCTGCCTTAGCATTAGTTTCTTTGACCGATTCATTACTTGTAGTTTCTGATTTACTGCTTTCAGATTTCTTAGAAGCAGAAGTATTCACATACTTAGCCTCGCCGATTTCCTTAGATGATGATGTTTTAGAGCTTTCATCAGCGTTAGCTAAAAGTGAATCATTTGCCGAGAACTGCCAGTTAAGATAAACCGCTGCACCAAGTGCCACAACCAATGCCGCAATAATAAACTGTCTTTTACCTAATTTCATTTTATAACCTCCATTATGTAAATATATTTAAGCAGCGGTGGCGGATTGCCTCCACTGTCAGGATACAAGATTGCTAAGAAAGATATTAATCAACAAGGGGGCGGACTTTGTCCGCCCTCAAGAGTAAGAGATGTTAAGGGCTTTGCCCTTAAAACCCATGAGGGACTCAGTCCCTCAACCCTGCGAGCCTTTAAAAAGGCTCGAGCGAAACTTTTAAGTGTCTTTGGAAAGTTGGTAAACTATTCGGTAGTTTCCTCGACCGTGGCAATATAAGTTAATTTAGAATATCGAGTGAGGCTTGCCAAACGATTACGCGTCTTGTAAGTGTTTTAGAAAAGTTGGGTAATTTATCGGCTCGCCGATTTCTGAACTGAAACTCTTGATGACGCCACACCTAAGACCGTTCGCACACTATCTATAATATTTTGTTTCACAATAGCAGAATCCGCTCCCTCACAAACCACAAGAACACCTTTAATCTTTGGCATAATCTCTGTAACCTTAATCGGTTCTTCGGTGCTGTTCTTCCCCCTGATTACTACAGTTGAAGATTTATTGCTATATTGAGAATTTTCGCCATCAGATTTATTATTTGTGTCTATATCAGTCTGATAAACACTCTCAATTTCTCTATCTATTGTAATAAGAATATTTGTCTTTCCTGCACCATTGATATTTGAGATAATCTTTGACAAATCTTCCTCAAGCTTTTTTGCATAATCATCAGCCGTAATCTTCGTTTCAGAAACAGGAGTATCTGTTTCTTCTGTTTTTTTACCCATAAAGCTTGAAAGAAATATCAGAGCTATTCCAAGAATGCCAGCGAAGATTATCAGATTTTTAAGATTATTACCCGAAAAAATTGATTTTGCGGTCAATTTTTTTTCTTCTTTTGTTTCCTCTTTTATATCTTCGTTTTCCATAAATCTCATTCCTTTTTTGCTTTTTAACATAATAACATTTCGCTTATGAAATTTAGTGCCGAATTATGTTACTCATTGATAAGACATTCGAGGCCTAATTCATCAGCAATTTTACTTCTTATTTTTTCAGAAAGTTCTAAGTCTTTTGCTGAGATTTTAAGTCTTACCTTTATCATATTTATGCAGTTGTCCTCATCAATATCCATATCAATAAGAATTTCTTCTGCTTCAACAGAAATCTCAGACAGCTTATTCTTAACAAGCTCCGCCATACTTTTTTTAACATATTCAACAGATTGTTCGTTGGCAACTTCAATATTAGATGAACTAATATCCTCTATCGGTGGAACTGCACTAAAGTCGAGGTCAATTTCAGAAAGCGGAACTATTACTGCACAAAGCATAAATCCACCAAAAACAAATCTGAGTATTCCGTTCATTCTTGAGGACGGTGCAAGAAGCTCCAAAACTCCACATATAACTGCTGCTATACAAATCACTACTGCCCAAGATGAAATGGCTGTCACGAACCTGCACCCCCTATAATCAGAATCAGCACTGTCGAAAGAATAAACACTGTCATAACACAGAGCAAAACCGCTGTAATTGTTGAAACAACCTTTGACACTGAACGCAGTAGTTTGCAAACGCTGTCGGTGCCGAGAATATCCCCTATTGATGCGGATATATTAAGCGAGAATATCCAAAGTAAACATCTAATAAGTACAGGCAGAAACATAAAGGCTATCCCGAAAATCATAAATACACCAGAACCAGATTTAAGCAGTTTTAAACCTCCACGAACAGATGCAAGTGATTCACCCAAAGCTCCTCCGACAACCGGCACAAATGAGCTTACTGCAAATTTTAATGCTCTTCCGCCCGCTCCATCTGCCCTTGTAGTTATTACACTCTGAAAGGTAAGAACACTAACGAAAACCGACATACAAAATGTCATTGTCCATTTGCAAATCTTATAAAGCATATCACAAAGTGAAGATAATCTCATTCTTGGAGAAATTGACGACATAACCGACACACCCAGAAATATGTTAAGTAAAGGGAGAAATAAATTTGCCGAAAGTACTGAAATCGTCTGTGCCGCTGTCATCATAGCAGTACAATAAGATGTACCTGAAATAGCTTCACCTGCAGAAAGCATCAGTCCTCCCATAATGGGAATATAGAGCGTCATAAAACCACAAGCACCCTTTATTATTTCACAGGTTTCCTGTATCACTCCACAAAGTGGAACTACAATACAAGCAACAACACAAAGTGTTCCAACAGTAGAACCAACACCACCCATACTGCTTATAAGCGAAACCTTAAAGCCTTCAACAAGTGAGCAAAGAATGATTATTCCAATACATACTGGTATAGCACCAAAAGGTGAAGTTGCTTCATTTAGAGCAATATTTGTTATTTCGCCAAAAACATCTGAAATACTCACCGAGGATAATATGCTTGTTTCAGAAGATGTAATTCCTGCATTTTCAAGAGCCTTCTGTGTTTCTTCAGGAAGCTGACCGAATAACTCTGCTACACCGCTTGAGTTATATTGTTCTGAATAAAGCTCGTCCTCAGTAGCATTTACACTAAAAGAAAACACTACTAATAATAAGAAAATAAAGAAAAAAATTCTTTTAAACATCATATTAAAACTTTCCTTAAAATAATAAACTATAACCAATTCACAGAATCGATTTATATTCATACAATTTAAGACTATTATTCGGGCGAACACAGTTCGCCCCTACATCTTTGCTTACCCACTTGATAAATACTTCATCTACCACAGCAAATTTTTTAATTGATTTTTTATTACCCCTGATTTATCAAACCCACTGCTACACTTATAAGCTTTTCAAACATCGGCATTGCTATTATTAAAATTGCGGCTCTGCCTGCCAGCTCAACTCTTGATGCAAGCGAACTTTGTCCGGAATCTCTGCAACAATCTCCGGCGAATTGACATAGAAAGCATATTCCAACAGTTTTAAGCAATATACTTCCATATTCAGAAACAGCCCCCGCAGAATTTATAAGAATTTGCAATTCCTCTATAACAGGCAAAACCTTTGAAATAATAGCTGTAAATATAAGAACTCCTGCACCAATCGCAAGAATAGTCGAAATTTCGGGAGTATGTTTCTTTATGGAAAGTGCAGAAATTGAAGCAAAAATTCCTATAAAGCAAATACTTACTATATCCATAACTAAAACCCGAAAAGCGTTTCTATTTCAGTAAAGAGTGTTGCAATCTCTTTAACAAGCATTAGCAAAACCACTATCAAGCCTGCAAGCGTTGTCATCATAGCTTGCTCTTCCCTTCCTGAGCGGCTCAGAACGAGGCTCAACACAGCTACGATTATTCCTATTGCAGCTATTTTAAAGATAAAATCAACATTCATTTTTATCCTCCTTTTTATTTTTAAAGAATGATAAGAGAAACTGTTATTCCACCGAAAATTCCAAGCGTTCTATATAGCTTTCCTTTTTGTGTAAGCTCTGTACGAGCTTTTTCGAGTCTATCTTCAATCAAAGCAATGTTCAAATCTATGTGGCTAATCTCACCATCAATATCTCTCTGCCCAAAATCTATTCCAAAATCGGATATAAGCTCCTTATCTGCTTTAGAAAGTCTATACTTTCTAAACGCAGAATTAACTGCCCGCTCCCAAGAAATTTTCACATTAGATTTATTCTTAATATTGCGGGTAAATTCTGCTGTCATAAAATCAAGCGGTTCATAGCCTGAATCATTCTTAAAAAGTTCACGAATATCACAGGCTGAAAGTCTTATTCTTGTTTTTGTTTCACTCAAAAGAGAGATATATTTTTCAAGAAACTCTGTTCGTGATTTAAGCCTTAATGACGCATTTATGCCAACAAGACCTCCAGTAACAGATATAAGAAAAAGTCCTATCAGCTTTAAAATCATTTTGCACCTCGCAATCTGATAAGTTCCTTAATCTTACCAACGTTTTCTCTTGAATCAAGTATAACAATCGTTTTAAAAGCACCTGTTCCGATAAGAGCCTTACCTTGATTTCTTGAAAGCAATTCGTGATAACTTTCCGCGTGTATAGTAGCAATTATACTCACACCAGCATTTACGCCCTGCTCAATCGCTTGCATATCACTTGATGCTCCAATCTCATCACATATAATTGCTTCTGGTGAAAGAGTTCTCAAAGCTTGCATAATTCCATCAGCTTTTGAATAACCATTAAGAATATCTGCAAGTCCCAAATCATTTTTTGAAATTCCTGCATATGTACCAGAAAGTTCACTTCTTTCATCAACAACGCTTGTACGCATAATCCGACAATCTATCCCGAGTGAAATTCTTCTTGCAAGGTCACGCAAAATAGTTGTCTTTCCTGAACACGGCATACCTACTATCAATAACCCCCCGTCAAGCTTTCCAACCCTTCGCAAAAGTTCTTCAGAAGCATTGGGAATTTCTCTTGCAATTCTTATATTCAATGAGGAAATATCCCGAACGGAATTTATCTCTCCATGAATAGAAACTGCTGTTCCACAGATTCCTACACGATGACCACTGCCCATTGTTACAAAGCCGTTTTTAATCTCATTTTGATGGCTATAAACAGAATAGCAACAAATATTCTGAAATGTAGTAACAATATCCTCCATACTTGCCACAAGAGAATTTTTGTAGTTTTCAGATAAAGTAAATTTATTATCTACAAATAAAGTATCATTGCCAACAGATAATGCAAGTGGTTTTTCCGCTCGAACACGAATTTCCTGAACTTTAGCTTTAAGCTCGTTTGGAAGCTTGTAAACCGCTTTATATAGCCTATCACTCAAAGCACGAGAAGCCTCATTAAAGCGTTCACTCATAATTCTCATTCCTTTCAATTGCTTGTCCTTTTAAGAAAATATATGACCTCGAAAACAAAAATAGAACTTCTTAGCTAACCAATTTTCCTAAGAAAATTAAAAGTTTCGCTGCGAGCCTTTTTAAAGGCTCGCAGGGTTGAGGGACGGAGTCCCTCATAGGTTTTAAGGGCAACGCCCTTAACATCTCTTGCCCCTTTAAGGGCGGACATTGTCCGCCCTTATGACTGATATTGCTAACAGGCTGCCGAGTGGGCAAATACAGTTCGATTTTATATTTAACCAGTTAGTTTGTTGCTGACAAAAGAAAAAGCGGCGGATAAAATCCGCCGCTCAAAGAGCAAAGAATATTAAGGGCTTCGCCCTTAAAACCTACGAGGGACGCTGTCCCTCGACCCTGCAAGCTTTTGAAAAAGCTTGAGCAAAACTTTTAATTTTCTTTAAAGAAGTAATTAGCTAATTACCAATTTGTTCACACTTCTTCATCGTGGGTTGGTACCCATCTTTCAGCAGTCAAGAACTCAATCGAGCGCTCTATACTATCACGAGAATTGCCCCAATCACCCTCTGCATTTCTATAATCATACATTTTGCAAAAATGCGATACATCACCTTGAAGTTCTTCAAGATAACCTCCGGCAAGCCTCGCTGTTTCCTCATAAAAAGGTACAACACCTCTGCCCATTGCCTTTGTCGCCCCACTCATAAGTGCCGTATAATGCTCAAGACATATAAATTTCTGTTCAGAATATAACTGCTTGAATTCTGGATTCTGCTCCCACATCGCATAAACAATTCTATACATATTATCCATATTCATATTCACACGATTGCAAACAAAACAATCGTGTGTAAGCTTATCAAGATTAGCAAGAACCTTTTTATCAGGCTTACCCTTAACAGTTTTTGGCATAAGTTCTTCTGAAATTTTAAGCAAATGACTTTCAAGAATAAGTGCATTAGAAAGTCTGCTACCTACTTTGAGCATCATTTTGAAGTGCCTATTGCAAAATCCTTGTTCATTAGTAGTGACACGAACATCAGGCTCCATCATAGCCGCACCTGTAACATACTCTGCCATTCTAAGCTCGAGCATATCTCTCATTCTACAAAACGGACAACCGTCTTTAGGAGCGAACACATCATTTATTGGTATACTGCAAATATCCTCTTTCACTTGCTTTCCTCCTCTATATTTAAAACTTTAAGAGCATTTTTTCTGAATATCAATTCATATTCATTTTGAGAAAGCTCCATTTTTTCGAGCATTTCTATATCATCGACAGAATTCCACATAGGATAGTCTGTGCCAAATAACATTCTTTCAGCACCATACGCCTTAATTAATTCCTTACTTCTACGCTGACCTAAATACATCATAGAGCTTGAAGTATCAAGATAGCAGTTCTTATTCTCAAGATATTGCAAGGCTAAATCCCAAAGTGACCAACCACCGAAATGTGCAGCAATAACTGTTAGCTTTGGAAAAGCATCAAGAACCTTTGCAAGTCTTTCTGGTCGTGAATACTGAAAACGATAATCTCCGCAATGCATAAGTATAGGCAATCTGCCCTCAAGCATTTCATAAAGCCTCATAGCCTTATCGCTATCCATAAGAAAACGCTGTGAATCCGGGTGAAGCTTTATTCCTTTTAAACCGAGAGATATACAGCGTTCGATTTCTTCTTCGGGATTTTCCATATCGGGGTGAAGCGTACCTAAGCCAAAAAGTATATCTGGATTTTCTGAACACTTCTTAGCAATAAAATTATTTATACTTTGTACTGTTTTAGGAGTAACAGCAACAGACTGAACTGCAAATTGAGTCACACCCGATTTTTTACCATCTTCAATAAGCTGTTCAAGAGTTCCGTTATAATCCATTTTTATTCCATAACCGTCAGAAACACTTTGAGTTGCTCTTTCGGCGATATTTTCAGGGTATATATGTGCGTGAAAATTTATAATATTATTAAATGACATATTTATCCTTCTTTAAAGCTTTTTACTATCCATTTACCATCCTGATATTCCCACTCAATAGTACATTTTACATTATCACAGCCAACAATAGCTGCACCTGTATCTGAATTTGTAATTGTATAGGAATATGTAGTAGTTGCAGAATTTATTCTCCATTCCGTTGAAGGATATGAAAAATCTTGCTTTATAGCCTTAACATTAGTTGAGCTTGCTTTATTAAGCCAATCTAATTGCTTATATGTATAAAGATTAAGCACTCCTTCATATTTTTCTGGTAGAACATTTTCATGCTTCCATGAAGACTCAACAAGCTCCTTTGTCATCTGTGAAATATAAAAACTAAAACCAAAATAAGTGACCACACCAATTAGCACCAAACCAATTATAATTCCTATCAATTTTTTCATAAGTAATCGCCCTTTCTTTTAATATTTTATAATAGCATTATTATATTCCAACACAAAATAAAAGTAAACCGGTATTTCGACATTTTACGACACTTCTTTCAAATGGAGTAAATCTGTCTATTGCCTTAAACATAGATTTTAATTTTCTATATTGCCCTCTTTGCTTTTTTCGTTCCATAAACATACTATATTTAAAAAATTCAGCCTTTCATAGCTATAAGTTTTGTCAATATCTCATCTGCAACAGCATCTTTTGAAAGCAAGCCAAGAGAAGTTTCGTCATTCTCAGTAATAATAGTTACTATATTAGTATCTACACCAAAGCCCGCACCCTTATCACTTATTGAATTAGCGACTATCATATCAGCATTTTTCTTTTTAAGCTTTTTGCGTGAATTTTCAATAAGATTTTCGGTTTCCATAGAGAAACCGCATATAAGCTGACCTTCACGCTTAAATTCACCCAAGCTTTTTAAAATATCCTTAGTGCGTACAAGCTCTATTGTCATATCTCCATCATTTTTCTTTATTTTCTGTTCGGCAACAATCTTTGGCGTATAGTCTGCAACAGCCGCCGCCTTTATTATAATATCCTGTTTATACGCACAAGCTCTTACTGCATTATACATATCCTCTGCACTTTTCACCTTGATTACATCAACAAAATTTGGAAGTTCACATTCGGTCTTTCCTGCAATGAGTGTAACCTTTGCACCTCTCAGCATAGCTCTTTTTGCAAGAGCCGCTCCCATTTTTCCCGTTGAATGATTTGTAATATATCTCACAGGGTCTATGCTTTCACAGGTTGCTCCTGCCGTAACAAGAACTCTCATTCCGTCCATATCGTGTGGAAGTGCTATTGTTTTAAGTATATAATCAAATAAAAGTGATTCATTAGGAAGTCTGCCATTGCCAATATCACCATTTGCAAGCATACCTGATTCAGGCGGAATTTCCTCATAACCATAGTGCTTTAGCTTTTGTATGTTATCAAATGTAATCGGATTACTATACATATTAGTATTCATAGCGGGTGCTATAATCTTAGGACAGTTACAAGCGAGAGCCGTTGTAGTGAGCATATCATCTGCGATTCCGCAAGCAAGCTTTGCAATTACATTTGCTGTTGCAGGAGCGATTATAAGCAAATCGGCCTTTTTTGCAAGAGAAACATGCTCAACGCTATATTCAAAATTTTTATCAAAGGTATCAACTATGCACTTATGCTTCGTAAGTGTTTCAAAGGTAAATGGAGTTATAAACTCACAGGCATTTTTAGTCATAATAACATGAACCTCTGCCCCAGCTTTTATCAGCATACGAGCGAGATTCGGCATTTTATAGGCGGCGATTCCACCGCTCACACCGAGAAGTACGGTTTTTCCTTTTAGCATTATAATCCTTCTCTCCACAAAAATTATTTTTTAAAAAATCTTTTTAAGACGGCGAGCCACCGCTCCCAAAACGCAGTGCTTGACCGCACAGGACAATATGCGGAATCGTTCGGCAAGCCTCACTCGACATTCTTACTTGTCTTATATTGTCGCATTTGTTGGAACCACCAAATTTTGCTAACCAAACTTTCCCAAGACACTTAAAAGTTTTGCGCAAGCTTTTTCAAAAGCTTGCGAATTCCAAAGGCGGGGCCTTCGGTGGGTTTTAAGAACTCTATTTCTCTAACAATTATAAGCAAAAGCTAAAACAATGTCAAATTATCAGCTCTCAAGCTGAACTTTAAGCAATATAACAATTTACATATTGATGTAAATGTGATAAAATTAAAGTATATGTCAATATTTAGCTTATTATGTTGAATATTGAATTTTGCACGAAAAGTGGTGATTAAATGCTTTTAGAAGGTGAAAAATTTGAACCTCTCGGAAGTGGTATTGAAGTTATTGTTTCAAAAAGACATATTTTTTGGACAGATACCATTCTGCTTGCAAACTTCGCAAAGCCTAAAAAATCAGACCTTGCCTGTGACCTCGGCTGTGGCTGTGGAACTATACCACTGATTTGGTGCAGAGAGTCTGCAACCACGCCTGAAAATATTCTCGGCGTAGAGATTCAGAAAGAAGCCTATGATATGGCTTGCCGCAGTGTTGAGCATAATAAGCTTAAAGATAAAATTAATATAATTAATGCTGATTTACGAAATCTAAATGGAATCACACCCTTTGGCATATATAATCTTGTTGTGTGCAATCCTCCATATAAAGCTGAGGGTACGGGGATAGTAAATCCCGATAGTTCCCTTAAAGCTGCAAGACACGAAAGCGAATGTACCATCGACGATATAACCGCCTGTGCGTCAAAGCTTTTGCAGTTTGGCGGAAGATTCTGCATATGTCAGCGACCTGAACGCCTTCCGGATATAACAGAGGCTATGCGTAAATATAACATTGAACCTAAACGACTGCGTTTCGTTCAGCTTAATACGAAAAAAACTCCTAAGTTGCTTTTGATTGAAGGCAGACGAGGAGGAAATAAAGGCGGATTAAAGCTTGAACCTACACTTCTGCTTGAAGATGATTTTGGAAATTGCAGTCAAGAAATGCTCGAAATCTATGGCTCATTTGCACATGGCCATCAAAAATAATTTTAATATAAGGTGAATTATGAACGGAAAATTATATGTAGTCGGTACGCCAATAGGCAATCTTTCAGATTTTTCTCCCCGTGCAATAGAAACCCTCAGAAATGTAGATTTCATTGCGGCAGAAGATACGAGAGTTACTCTCAAGCTACTAAATAAGTTTGAAATTAAAACCCCTATGATAAGCTATCATGAGCATAATATGCGTGAGCGTGGCGAGTTTGTCTGCGAGAGAATTGAAAACGGAGAAAATTGTGCCATAGTAACAGACGCAGGAATGCCTGCAGTTTCGGACCCAGGCGAAAAACTTGTTATGCAGTGTGCAGAAAGAGGAATTGAAGTAAGCGTTGTTCCAGGACCTACGGCAATGGCATCTGCTCTTGCAATTTCAGGGCTTCCAACAGGTAGATTTACTTTTGAAGGCTTCCTCAGTATGAATAAAAAAAGTCGTCACGAGCATTTGCTTTCATTGCGTAATGAGCATAGAACTATGGTATTCTATGAAGCTCCACACAAGCTTAGTGCAACTTTAAAGGATATGGCTCAAACTTTTGGTAATCGTAGAGTTTCTATTGTTCGTGAGCTTACTAAGGTTCACGAGGAGGTCATTCGTACAACCTTACCAGAAGCCTATGAAAAATATGGTGACGGTTCATTAAAGGGTGAAATCGTTCTTGTAATAGAGGGTGCTCCTATCATAGAAGAAAAAGAAATGACTCTTGAGGACGCAGTAAGCTTTGCAAAGAAGCTTATTGAGAGCGGTTCTAAGCCATCAGAAGCAGCTAAAAAAGCTTCTGAACTTTCAGGTATAAAAAAAGCTGATATTTATAAAGAGATAGTATAATTATGGTTCAGGGGGTAAACTTTTTAGGAGGAAATTTTATGAATGTTATTTTAGCATCGTCTTCTCCGAGAAGGCGTGAGATTATGAGTATTCTTACAGATGATTTTATTTGTATTCCACCTGATATAAATGAAATCGCACCATCAGATATTGAGCTTGAGCTTAAGCCTCAGTATATCGCAACTCAAAAAGCAAAATATATATCTAAAGGTCATCGTGACGCTATGGTAATAGGCTGTGACACTTCAGTTATAATTGATGGCAAAATTCTTAATAAGCCTATAAATACCGAGCATGCAAGGCGTATGCTCAGATTGCTTTCAGGCAATACACATAAGGTTATAACTGGTTGTTGCATAAATTACAGAGGCTTAGAGCGTTGCTTTAGTGTTTCGACCGAGGTTGAGTTTTTTGAGTTAACTGAAAACGAAATAGAAAGCTATGTCAATACAACTGAACCCTATGATAAAGCTGGTGGTTATGGAATACAAAGTCATGGTGCTTTATTTGTAAAAGGAATTAACGGCGATTACTACAATGTTGTTGGTATGCCAATCTCAAGAATTGCACGAGAAGCAAGTGAACTTCTCATGGAATATGAAAAGCAAGCAGAGCAAAAAAACAAAAGATAAATCTAAATCTCAATTTAAAATATGACTGGAGGAATTTTATGCAAAAATTACAGAGAAAATCAGGCATAGAGCTTTTAAGAATTATCTGTATGCTTATGATTATCGTACTTCACGTCTATACATACGGAGGGCTTAATCAGCTTTCTAACGCCCAAGGTGGAAGATTTGAAGTAATAAGCGATTTTATGTGGTCCTTTTTCAGAACACCTGTTAATGTTTTTATGATTATCACTGGTTACTTTATGAGTAAAGATGTTCTTGATTTTAAAAAAAGCTATCGACGCATACCAAAGGTATATGTTACGATGCTGTTTTATTCTATTTTGCTTACAGTCTTATCATTTATAATTTATAGTAATAATGGTTTTTCTCCGAGCGAAACAGCAAATAACCTTACTTCTGCTGATAAGCTTGAAATAGCTACTATAAATAAACTTTCCGGACGCTTTGCAGTTTATTCCATTATTAAAATGTTCTTTCCTTTACTTTCAAAGCAATGGTATTTTTTAACAAACTATGTTATAATTTTGCTTCTCTCACCTTTCATAAATAAAGTTCTTGTTGAAATTGATAAAAAGCAATTTAAAATTCTTCTTGGACTTCTTTTCGTATTTTTATCAATCTATCCAACAATTTCAACTATGGGCGGCTTAAAAGAGATATTCTCTACTAATAAAGTTCTACCTATTGAATATGGAAAATCTATGATTTCTTTCTTATTTATGTTTATTATTGGAGCTTATCTAAAACGCTTTGTCAAAGATGATGAAAAGCTTCACTTTAAATATCTTGGCTATTTTGTAGGTCTTTGCATAATAGATTTTTCGCTCTATTATTTCCTTGGCAATGTTACATTCAATAAAGTAGGATTTTATAATGCTTCAGTTTTCGGACAATTCTCAAATCCATTTGTAATACTCGAATCCGTTTCTATATTCCTATTTTTCAGAGGTTTTCAGTTTAAATCAAGAATAATCAACTACATTGCTGGAACAACTATTGGAATATATGCTATTCATGAACACCCACTTATAAGAAGCTTTATCTGGTCACACAATGAACTTGGCGACCCAAATCTCTATAATAATTTCTTAGGAATAATGTTCGTAATAGCAACAATTTTTAAAATATTCATAATCTGTTCAGTAATAGATATGGCAAGACAAGGACTTTTTTCAGGTGTAACAAAATTAGTGCAAAAATTCAAAAAGAATACCACATCTGAGGAAGCCTGAATATTTGTGCATATGTTGTGATATATACCAAGTTAGCTATCACTAATTATATGAATTTTATGTAAATTTCTGAAAAATACTTGATTTTTAAAAATTTTATGATAAAATATAGGTATCATTATTAAGGAGGTTATTTTCTATGGCATATGTAATTTCTGACGATTGCATCGCTTGTGGTGCTTGTGCAGCTGAATGTCCTTGTGAGGCTATCTCTGAGGGTGACGGCAAATATGTAATAGATGCTGATGCTTGTGCTGGCTGTGGCTCTTGTGCAAGTGTATGTCCTGTAGGAGCTCCTCAGGAAGCTTAAGCAAAAATTTAAAGCTTAATACTTATATAACCGCTGTTGTAATAACAGTGGTTTTTTTTTATAATAATTTTGAAAAGTCTTGAGCGAATTTTTTAATTTTTATCATTATATTGTTATATAAAAATAGACAGTGCCAAAAAGGTACTGTCTATTAAAATATTTTTTAATGAATTTTTATTTATCTGTAAGGCACTTTACGATAACTGCCTTCTGTGCGTGAAGTCTGTTCTCTGCCTCATCAAAGATTTCAGCTGCATGAGCTTCAAATACATCAGCAGAAATTTCTTCGCCTCTGTGTGCAGGTAAGCAATGTTGTACAATAGCATCGGGCTTTGCATAGCTCATAAGTTCTTCATCAATGCAGTAGCCTGCAAATGCCTTCTTGCGTTTCTCAGCTTCGCCCTCTTGTCCCATAGATGCCCATACATCTGTGATAACAACATCTGCACCGACAACAGCCTTCTTAGGCTCTCTTACCATTTCGAACTTATCACCAAAGCCCTTTGCAAACTCAAGCACAAGTGGGTCAGGCTCATAGCCCTCAGGACAAGCTACTGAAATAGACATTTCCATCTTCAAAGCACCAACAATAAGTGAATTCATCATATTATTGCCGTCACCGATAAATGCCATTTTCTGTCCTGCGAGTTTGCCCTTATACTCACGAATAGTCATAAGGTCAGCAAGAATCTGACAAGGGTGGCAGAAGTCTGTCAAGCCATTGATTATAGGAATAGAGCCATATTTTGCCAAATCCTCAACCTCAGACTGCTTGAATGTACGAATCATAATACCGTCAAGATAGCGTGAAAGCACTCTTGCTGTATCCTGAACAGGCTCACCTCTGCCAATCTGCATATCATTTGCAGAAAGGAAGATTGGAAGTCCGCCGAGCTGATACATACCAACCTCAAAGGATACTCTTGTTCTTGTGGAAGCCTTTTCAAAGATAAGACCGAGAGTCTTGCCCTTAAGATACTTATGTTCGATATTGTGCTTTTGCTCATATTTAAGCTGGTCTGCAAGATTAAGAATTTCGCAGATTTCCTCGTGAGAGAGGTCGAGCATTTTTAAAAGATGTTTCATTGGATTTGCCTCCTTATTATAACAATTTAAATTATTTTAATTACACTTCTGAAAGAACCTCATTTAGAATTGCTAAGCCCTTATCAATTTCTTCATAGCTGATATTAAGCGGTGGAAGAAGTCTTAAAAGAGTCTTTGCGGTAAGAATGAGCAAGCCCTTTTCAACACAGCGGTTTGCAAGAACCTTTGCTTCACCCTTTTCGAGAACTATGCCTATCATCATACCAAGTCCACGAACCTCTTTGACATTTGGCATTGAACTAAGCTTTTCTTTGATATAAGCACCCTTTTCGGATACTTCCTTCAAAAATTCTTTTGTAGCCACTCTGCTGAGAACCTCAAGAGAAGCTGCACATGCAACAGGATTTCCGCCAAAGGTTGTGCCATGAGTACCAGCACTGAGAACACCAGAAAGCTTTTCACTGCATATGCAAGCACCGAATGGAAGTCCTCCGCCAAGACCCTTAGCAGTTGTTATTATGTCAGGAGTTACACCATATTGTTCGTAACAATAGAATGTTCCTGTTCTTGCAACACCTGTCTGAACTTCATCAATCATAAGCAAAATATCATTATCCTGACAAATTTTTGCTGTTTCCCAGACAAAAGGTTTTTGCAATGGATTAACTCCGCCCTCGCCCTGAATAAGCTCTATAAAAACAGCACAAACAGTATCGTCAATAAGATTACGCAAGCTTTCTATATTATTTGCTTCAGCGTATTCAAAACCTTCAGTAAATGGGAAAAAGTAGTTATGAAAAACATCTTGTCCAGTTGCAGCAAGAGTTGTAACAGTTCTGCCGTGGAATGAATTTACAAGAGTAATAATCTTGTTGCGTTTACCGCTGTATTTTTCAAAGGCATACTTTCTTGCAACCTTAATTGCACATTCGTTTGCCTCTGCACCCGAATTACAGAAAAATACTTTAGATAAGCCTGTAAGCTCAACAAGCTTTTTAGCTACTTCAACCTGAAGCGGATTGTAGTAAAGATTAGACATATGCTGAATCTTACCTGCCTGCTCAGAAATAGCCTTAACAAGTCCGTCATCACTATATCCAAGGCAGTTTACACCTATTCCGCTTGTGAAATCTATATATTCCTTGCCGTCAACATCTTTTGCAACAGCACCCTTACCCTCTGCCAATGCTACTGGAAATCTTCCGTAGGTCGGCATAAGATATTCTGCTTCTTCTTTTTTAATTTCTTCAAAGGTCATTTACATTACCTCCTCTTTCATCAAAAAGATGAAATCAATAAAACATTGTTCCGATACCCTCATCAGAGAAAAGCTCTATAAGAATTGAGTGAGCAATTCGACCGTCAATAATATGAGCTCGTTTAACTCCTCGTCTTACGGCTTCTACACAGCAATCTATCTTTGGAATCATACCACCCGAAATAATTCCCTCACGCTTTAATGACGGAACATCGCTGACATTTACAACAGGAATAAGAGTTTCTTCGTCGTCCTTATCACGCAAAAGTCCACGAATATCTGTCATAAGAATGAGTTTTGCTGCACCGAGCTTTGCTGCAATCTGGGCGGCTGCAAGGTCAGCATTAATATTAAATACATCTCCGTTATAACCGCCTGCAACTGTTGCAAGAATAGGTATATAGCCATTATGTATGGTATCCTCGATAACCTCTGTATTAACCTCTGTGATTTCGCCGACATAGCCTAAATCTTCAGAAGCTATAAGCTTTTCAGCCATCAACATTCTGCCGTCAAGACCACAAAGTCCCATTGCCTTACCACCATGCTGTTCAAGAAGCTGTACAAGGCTCTTATTAACCTTACCTGCAAGAACCATTTGCACAATATCTATGGTTTCCTTATCTGTTACACGCAAACCATTTGCAAATCTGCTTTCCTTGCCAGTTTTCTTGAGCATTTCGCTGATTTCAGGACCACCGCCATGAACCAAAACAACATTAACTCCGACAAGCTGCATAAGAACTATATCGCTCATAACAGCGTCTTTGAGTTCAGGTGTTACCATAGCGTTTCCGCCGTATTTTACAACAATAGTCTGACCTGAATATTTCTGAATATATGGCAAAGCCTGTATTAAAACCTGGGCTCTGTCCGCATTTGAAATTTTATACATATTTCCGCAACCTCTTTAGCTTCTGTAATCACCGTTAATCTTAACATATTCATATGTCAAATCACAGCCGTATGCTTCAGCAACACCGTTGCCGTCATTAAGCTCAACAACAATGTCAATCTCGTCCTCTGTAAGAACTGTCTTTGCAAGTTCCTCAGAAAAGTCTATGCCCGCACCATTCTTGCAAACATCAACCTTACCAGCCTTTGATGCAAAGCTGACATCAACCTTGTTAATATCAACATCACAGCCAGAATAGCCAATAGCACAAAGAACTCTGCCCCAGTTTGCATCTGAACCAAACATAGCCGCTTTTAGAAGGCTCGAACAAACAACGCTCTTTGCAACGCCCTTTGCATCTTTTTCGGTCTTTGCACCACTTACCTTGCAGACAAGAAGCTTAGAAGCACCCTCGCCGTCCTTAGCCATTTCTTTAGAAAGCTTTCTGCAAAGAAGTGTGAGAGCCTCAACAAAAATGTTGTAATCCTCATTCTGCTCTGTAATTTCAGCATTTCCTGCAAGACCCGAAGCCATAACAGCAAGCGTATCATTTGTTGATGTATCACCATCAACACTTACCATATTAAAGGACTTATCAGCAACAGTCTTTACAGCAATTTTAAGCATATCAGCAGAAATTGCAGCATCTGTGGTTATAAAGCAAAGCATTGTTGCCATATTGGGGTGAATCATACCACTGCCCTTTGCTATACCGCCGATATAAACTGTCTTTCCGCCAATTTCAGTTTCGACAGCGTATTCCTTCTTAACGAGGTCAGTTGTCATAATAGCCTCGGCAGCATTTGTTGCACCCTCCTTAGAAAGTGCAGAAACAAGCTCAGGAATAGAATTAGCAATAGGCTCAATCGGAAGCTTTTGTCCGATAACACCTGTTGAACCTACGATAACATCTTTTGCATCAATATTAAGAGCCTTTGCAACCAAAGCACAGGTTTTTTCAGCAACCGCTACACCGTCAGAATTACAAGTATTTGCGTTTCCGCTGTTGCAGATAACTGCTTGAGCAGTGCCATTTTCAAGGTTAGCTCTTGTTACAAGGATAGGGGCGCTCTTTACAAGATTAGTTGTATAGATTGCGGCAGCCGTGCAAGGCTTTTCACAATATATAAGAGCGAGGTCACGCTTATTCTTATTCTTTCTTATACCACAATGTACACCAGAAGCTACAAAGCCCTTAGGAGCTGTTACAGAACCGTCGACAAACTTAATTGACATTTTTCATCATCCCTTAAAAAATCAATATATTTATAGCTTAGAATGCAGGAGGAACTATTACAAGTCCTGTTTTTTCGTCCAAGCCAAAAATTATGTTCATATTCTGAATTGCCTGACCAGCCGCACCCTTAACCATATTATCTATGGCTGAAGTAACTATGAGAGTATTTGTGCGAGAGTCGATATGAATTGAAATATCGCAGAAATTAGAATACTTTATGTTATGAATATCAGCATAAGCACCGTCAGGAAGAACCCTTACAAAGTATTCGTCCTTGTAGAAATCTTCATATGCCTTGCGGATTTTTTCCTTTGTTACACCCTCATTAAGACGAGCATAACAAGTGGAAAGTATTCCTCTGTTTACTGGAAGAAGATGAGGTACAAAAGTAATTGTAACCTTTTCACCTGAAAGCTTAGATAAAGTTTGCTCAATCTCAGGAGTGTGTCTGTGAGCACCAGCCTTATATGCGTGGAAACCTTCATTGAGTTCAGGATAGTGGTTAGCCTGTGAAAGACCTCTGCCCGCACCGGTTACACCAGATTTTGAGTCGATTATGATTCCTGCTGTTGAAACAAGCTTATTTACAATCGCAGGAGCAAGTGCAAGCGGAGCACCTGTTGTATAGCAGCCAGGGTTAGCAATAATCTTGCTGTCCCTAACATTATCTCTGAAAAGCTCAGGTATACAATAAACGGCTTTTTTATGAAGCTCCTTATCAAGAAATTCACCATTATACCATTCCTTGTATTCGTCCTCGCTCTCAAGACGGAAATCTGCTCCAAGGTCGATAAAAGCCTTTCCAGCCTTATCACAAGTTGCTGCAAGCTCTTGTGAAAGTCCATGTGGAAGTGCTGCAAAAATAACATCAGATTTTTCTACAACCTCATCTGCATTTTTGCATTCCATATCGCATAAGCACCTGTATGACGGATAAACCTCAGAAAGCTTCTTTCCCTCAAAGCTAACAGAGCTTATTGCGGAAATTTCTACATTCGGGTGTGTTGTCAAAAGGCGTACAAGCTCTGCACCAGCATAGCCTGTCGCACCGATAATTCCTGCCTTTATTTTCATTATCAATATCCCCTATTAAACTTAAAATTCCATAAATGCAATATTATCAAAATAGTAATTAACTGCATCTATAAGCTGTTCAACTGTTAAATCACTTCTTTGGCTAAGTGAATTTGCGATTACATCTTGAAGTGCCTCGCAGGTTGTGACACACTTCATCTGATGCTTAACAGCATATTCAGGAAGAATTTCTTCTCCTGTTTCATCGTCATAATCAGGATAATCAAAGACATAGCATTCAGTATCTGGCTCAAGCTTTTCTTCGACAGTGTATATACACCAATCATCATCTTCAATAAGCTTTTCATCGCCAAATTCAAGGTATATATTTTTCATATCTTCAATAATATCCTTAAATAAACAGCTTTTATCTTTTATCATAAAATTTCCTCCGCAAAAACAATCAAGCAATTATTTCTCTTACACGCTTAACCTGAGCCTTTACATTTTCAGGTGCAGGACCGCCAAGCACCTTTCTGCCGTTGACGCAGTTTTCGAGAGAAATTGCATCATAAACACCCTCATCAAAGGTATCACAGATTTTCTTGTATTCCTCGATAGGAAGTGTTTCAAGTGTTAAGCCCTTTTCTATGCAAAGAGCAACAAGTGTACCAGTTGCCTTATAAGCATCGCGGAAAGGAAGTCCCTTTTTAACAAGATAGTCTGCACAATCTGTTGCATTTATAAAACCGTGTGCAGCAGCCTTACGCATATTTTCAGGAATAGTTTTCATTGTTTCTATCATTGGAGTAAAGGCTGTAAGGCACATCTTAACTGTATCAACAGCATCAAATATAGCCTCCTTATCTTCCTGCATATCCTTGTTATAAGCAAGTGCAATACCCTTCATAACTGTAAGTAAGGTCATAAGGTCACCGAAAACTCTTCCTGATTTTCCACGAACCAACTCTGCTATATCAGGGTTTTTCTTCTGCGGCATAATACTTGAACCTGTTGAAAATGCGTCATCAAGTTCAACAAACTTAAATTCCCAACTGCACCACATAATAATCTCCTCAGAAAAACGAGAGAGATGAACCATTATAATAGAAAGTGCAGATGCAAGCTCCATACAGAAATCCCTATCAGATACGCCATCAAGGCTGTTCTGAGAAATTCTGTCAAATTCAAGCAAGCGAGCTGTTATAGTTCTGTCTATCGGATATGTAGTAGTAGCTAAAGCACCACTTCCGAGTGGCATTTCGTCCATACGACCATAAGCTGACTCAAGCCTGCTAATATCTCGGAGAAGCATTTCTGCATAAGCCATAAGATGATGTCCGAAAGTAATCGGCTGTGCTCTCTGAAGATGAGTATATCCAGGCATAACAACAGACGCATTTTCTTCTGCCTTATCGCAAATAACCTTTACAAGCTCTTTTACCATAGAAACCAAGTTTTTAGTTTCCTTTTTGAGATAAAGTCTTATATCAACAGCAACCTGGTCATTTCTGCTTCTTGCTGTATGAAGTCTTTTACCTGTACTGCCCAATCTTTCAGTAAGTTCACCCTCAATAAAGGTATGAATATCTTCCGCATTAGGGTCAATCTCAAGCTTGCCACTTTCTATGTCAGCAAGGATTCCCTTTAAGCCCTCAATAATGAGTTCGGATTCCTTTTTATCAATTATTCCGACCTCACCAATCATCTCAGCATGGGCAATACTACCCTCTATATCCTCTTTATACATTCTGCTATCGAATGAAATTGATGAATTAAAGTCATTCGTTTTTTTATCTATTTCTTTAGAAAAGCGTCCTGCCCATAGCTTCATATCATATTCTCCTTGACTTATATAAAATAACATTCGGGCGAATACCGCATTTTATCCCAAAATACGGTACACGCCCAAACAGAAAATTTATTTTGCGACGGATTTCCGCATAAAATTTATGCTCTTAGCGAATAAATTATTTCTTAAAATATTCGTAATAAATCAGCCAACCGCATTATTTATCGTAACGGAAGCCTTTCTTGCCCTGAACCTTGATTGGAAGTCCGAAGAGGTTGATGAAACCTGCACTATCCTTCTGGTCATAAACTTCATCTTCATCAAATGTTGCAATATCCTCATCATAGAGTGAATATGGAGATGTAACACCTGCGTCAATGATGTTGCCCTTATAAAGCTTAAGCTTAACATCACCTGTTACCTGCTCTTGTGTTGAATCAACAAAAGCTGAAAGAGCCTTTCTAAGTGGTGTATACCACTGACCGAAATAAACAAGTTCTGCAAAACGAAGTGCAACATTCTGCTTGTAGTGATATGTATCTCTATCAAGAGTAAGCTCCTCAAGCTTGTTGTGTGCGTGGTAAAGAATTGTTCCGCCTGGAGTTTCATAAACACCACGGGACTTCATACCAACAAGTCTGTTTTCAACAAGGTCAACGATACCGATACCGTTTGCACCACCGAGTTCGTTAAGCTTCTTAACAAGCTCAACAGCACCCATCTCTACGCCGTCGATAGCTGTAGGAATACCTTTTTCAAAGTGGATTGTTACATAGGTTGGCTTATCAGGAGCCTGCTCCGGAGAAACTCCAAGCTCAAGGAAGCCTTCCTTATTATACATTGGCTCATTTGCAGGATTCTCGAGGTCAAGACCTTCGTGAGAAATGTGCCATATGTTTCTATCCTTAGAATAGTTTGTTTCTCTTGTAATTTTAAGAGGAATGTTGTGTGCCTCAGCATAGTCGATTTCCTCATCACGAGATTTAAGGTCCCACTCTCTCCAAGGAGCGATAATCTTCATATCAGGAGCGAAAGCCTTAATAGCAAGTTCAAAACGAACCTGGTCATTACCCTTACCTGTACAGCCATGGCAAATAGCGTCTGCACCCTCTGCAAGAGCGATTTCTACAATTCTCTTTGCAATGATAGGACGAGCGAATGATGTACCGAGGAGGTACTTATTCTCATAAACTGCACCAGCCTTAACTGTTGGGAAAACATAGTCCTCAATAAATTCCTTATTAAGGTCCTCGATATAAAGCTTAGAAGCACCTGTCTTTTTAGCCTTTTCTTCAAGACCTTCAAGCTCTGTTGCTTGTCCTACATCACCAGAAACAGCGATAACTTCGCAGTTATCATAATTCTCCTTGAGCCAAGGAATGATGATAGAAGTATCAAGACCGCCTGAATATGCCAAAACTACCTTTTTTATATCACCCATTTTATGTAACCTCCAAAATTATATTTGCACTATTTAGTGCGAAAGCCTTGTGGCTTTAGAACTTTGATAAGTATATTATACACTCTTTATGCAAAAAAGCAAGCTTTTTATTGCATATTTATTCGGGAATTTTAAAAATTTTTCTTCATTTTATTTTAAAAGCAATATTTTATACATAAATGCCACATATAAAAATCTCTGTAAAGTTTATAACTAAGCCAGTTTCTTAGTTAAAAAGCCCATAAGAAGGCTTTAAATTCATATATTGTCATAAATTAAGAACAATTTTTTACAATAAGCAATCCAAACTAATATTAGTCAGAAATTTATCTCTTTTGCAGAAATATTCATAGCACACAGCGATAATTTCCCGTAAAAAAAGCCGTAAAGTGAGCTTTTACGGGCTTTTTAAGTATTATACAGCTATGCAAGTTTATACATAAAATCCATCTCAAAATTATACCACAATAAAATTTCACTAAAACGAAAATATCCTGCCTTTTCAGACAGACTATTGTTTGAGTTATAATTTATTTTCATCATTAAATTTATCACCAGTAAAAGTATCTCCTTGCTACTGCAACATATATTCAAGACTATCTATAATAATGCTCTATTGCGTTAGTACATTTGGAAATAAATTATCTTTTAAAAGCGTTTACTTCAAACGATAGTATTACCATTTAATAATTTCTATAATATTAGAAATGGCTATACCTCTCTATTGTGGTATAGCCATTTTCATATGTGAAAGAAAATTCTAACTAAACATATCGTAATTTGAATAACTGCCAATGCACTTCCTATAACAAAGAACAAATTGTTTGCCAATCCTTGCGCATGAAAAAGCTTCAATGCAACTCCACATTTAAACGGATATAATAGTCTTACCTTTTCAAAGTTAAACATATCTATTATAATATGTGATGCAAAACCTATTGCAAAATATGGAATCAAATCCTGCCAAACCATTCCTATAGATGCTGTAAGCAAGACCAACGCCAAGATAGAGTGCATAAATGAGCGGTGTGGTTGTTGCTTTCCAAAGGCACAAATTGCTATAAATAAAATTGCACCTATTGCAATTCTTGCATAGCTACTGTCGCTTATAATCTGTTTAACAATTTCTGCATTCCAAATTTGTTCAGCCGCAAATACTGCAACAACAATTAATACCACCACTGCGATGATTCTATTTGCATATTTATGTGAACCAGATGTATCTACATCAATATCAGATATTAAAGCTCCCATACCTCCGATACCAACTGCAAGTATTAAATCTTGAACTGTCTTTGGCTGAGTAAATATCAGGCTTGAGGCAACACCCACCGCAAAATGTGTTTTTCCTAACAACTTACAATTCCCTCCCTTTTTCGTTAAAATATGACTTTATTATACAAATTTTTCAATGCTTGTGCAATAGTAGTAAGAATATATTCTTCTTTAATAGAAAAACACCAATTTAAATTTGATTCTATAAAAATTAAAAATTTCACTCAAGCCTTTATTTTAACAGCGAAACATTTTATTTAATTTTGATTTATCAGTAGCAACTTTTCTTTCTTAGCGTATAATGTAGTATAACAAATGAAAGGAGAGAAACGAACAATGTGTGGTAACTTCTTAGGTAACAACAACAGCTGCTGCTGGATTATCATCCTTATCCTTTTGGTTAGCTGCTGTGGAAACGGTTGCGGTTGTGGCAATGACACTTCTAACAACAGCGGTTGCGGTTGTGGCTGCTAATTCTCCTTGTTAAGAAAATGGGGCTGTGAAGAAACGAAGTTTAAGACTTCATTCTTCGCAGCCCTTTCAATTTTTGCAAAAATAAGGCAATTGTTTAAAAAGGGTATACTCTCCCTTACCCCAAACAGTATAATAACGGTGTGTGATAGAAAATGTGCGGAAAAAATGTTACTATTCGAATTTAAGTCAAAGGATATTAGCAATCCTTGCTATTTCCATTACCAGTATCTTCATTGTAATTCCGCCGGACATCACATAAAACCAAATCTGTCTCATATGCTGCGACTTTGCTATCGGTGTTGCAATAGCTGCAATGATTATAATTGCAGCTCCAATACAGCCAATCAGATTCGGGATGCTGATAAGCGGGAATACTCCCGGTGCGCAGCTTCCGTTAATCGTGTTCTGAATCGTCTTGTCTCCGTCCCTTGCCGCTGCAAAACAGCATATCGTAAGTCCATATACCAGAAGAAACAGGCTTCTCCTTCCCCAGTAGTTAATGTTTGAACGATTAACTATGGATTCTCCGATAAACCCAACCAATATAAGCAACATGATTGTTGTAACTGTCGTAACAGTACTTCCAAAATATAATTTCATAGATATTTACCTCATTTCTACTCAGTGATTTCTATCAGATTTCCTTCAATTCCTCTAATGCAGCTTTCATAGTATCCGTCTCTGGTAGTTCTCGGACCGCTGACAACCTGATATCCATCACCTTTTAACCTTTCCGTCAATGTATCCACAGAAGCCCTACTTCCTACACTAAATGCAATATGAACATAACCAGTTCTCAGCAATACTTTTTCATTGTCAACCAAATCTGACTGGTTCATAATTTCCAGTCTGGCTCCATCTTCAAAAGTCAAAAAATAAGAACGAAAGCTGGTTGTTTTATTAAGATATCCAGCATCTGCTGCATTAAAATACTTTATAAAGAAATCTTTTGCTCTTTCCATTTTTAAACCAAAAGCCTTTATTAAAAAACATACTGATAAAACAGCCAAATCTTCCTATTTGCTCTAATATCTCTACAAGCTTGTTCTGATAGTGATTTACAAATCCATCTTTGCAAGTAATCGAAAAAACAATATTTGGGATTAGAATTACAATAACAAATATCAGTCCGTATAAATTTAAATATTTATTCACAACTTTGCTCCCAGTTCTTTCAAATATGTAATGCCTGTGTTAAATCAAACATCCTGACGCTCCTTCATACTGCATCTTACAATAGCATAAAAAAGTAACCCACCCTTTATCATCAACTGAAGAAAGACTATCACAACGCAATAGTTCTCTCTTATCATTGCAAAATATAAGACTGCTATTATGCTGATCAATAAAGAACTGATGGTAATATGATTTTTCCCATTGTCTATGCACATATGATTCAATACTAATTTTGCAATTCCAAGTAGAACGAATGCCGCTATCAGAATCCAGCAGATGATGCAAATCCAGCCATTTGCCGGCTTAAAATCCCAGAGATTTACTGCTATTACAAAGCCATCCATCTGTTTGGAGTATAGTGGCAATAGTGCAAGCAAAATTCCGGTTAAATCGACAGCTCCAAACAACCAATCACATATTCCTTCGGTACGATATTCATTCCAAGTGCACCAACCAGCATCATTCCCAGAGCAATTCCTGCAAACACACCGAAGCTTCGATATTCTTTACTCTTTGCACCGGCGACTATAAGCATTACAAGCGAAACGACGGATAGCAGTACAACTAAAATCGTTGAAAAGATTTACATTTTCATTCTAAAATATCTGCCCAGGCAGCCTTTTCTTTTCCTTATATGGAAACCGCCTGTCAAATACCTCCGCTTCCTTTTCATCCACCAGATACCCCACTGGAGGTGCATACTCTCCTGTAATTCCATTAAGATATCCTGGTATCAGTTCTTTGCACAGAAAGAAAGATGCATCCTCGCCTTCCAGCAATCCATGATAGCGGATGCCAAACTCACTAGCCTGTCTGAATCCACTTTTTCCATAGAAATCAATATTTCCCTCAAAGCATAATGCACCACAACCAAGCTCTTTCGCTTTTTCCAACGAGTAGTCTAACAGAAGTTTTCCATATCCTTTTCTCTTTAGCTTTGGTGTAATACAGATCGGTCCCATGGTCATAATCGGAATACTTCTGTCATCATCCGCTGCGATTACAGCTTTCATGAACATATTCTGTCCAATCAGCTTTCCGTCTTTTAACATGACAAAATCCAGTTCCGGAACAAATGCCGGATCATTTCGAAGTTTGTGGAGTACATAATGCTCCAAGCATCCTGGACGATACACATTCCAGAAGCCTTCCCTTACCAGATTTTCTACCTCTCGATGCTCATTTTCTTTTTCCAATCGAATCATAATATTTTCTCTCATTTTCTTTTCTCTCCATTTCTTTTTGGTAGTATAAAATAAAATCCACTATCCTAAATTCAAATCTTTTAGAATTAGCAGCTCTGCGTCTTTTGCGTCTGGCTCTTTAATTATTCAGTTTCAAAGCAATATCATCGATGACATTTTCAAACCTGTCTTTTATCTGTCCTTTCTCCTCTGCACCATCATACAGGCTATAATAGAAAAACATAACCGAATAGAACATATCTGCCTTATTATCAGCATCTTTCATTCCCATGCCTACAAATAAATCTTTCACATATCCTGCCGGTCCTGCTACAAGGTACTGCTGATACAATGCCTGCATTTCTTCATTTCTGAACTGTTCCAATGTAAGCATCTTGCGGAAAGATGCGGCAAAATCATTCTCCGTCCAATACGCAAACATATCTTTGCTGTACTTTATAAAATTCTCCAACGAAACCTTATCATATTGATCCGGCATATTCTCTTTCTCATCGGCAGGCATATCATTTGATTCTGCCTGTTCGCCATCACCCTATTAAAAATGCAAATAAAAAGCAAAAAAAATTGCCGGAACTCACTTTTTGTGAATTCCGGTGTCTTGTTCGGCTGTTTTTTTACAGTATCCTTTTATTGCAACATTCATAATATCAAAACGCAGGCAAAAATAGCTTTTGCCTGCGTTTTATTATTTATGATTTAAATACTAATCAAAATAATCAATTTGTCTTTTTACGTCTCATAACTGTGATGAATACAATAACTGTGATGAATACAAACGCTCCTATAAGTATTGCCGAAAGAACAGTTACAAAAAGTATTCTGTTTTCGCCGGTTCCAGGAACCTCAGTAGACTTTGAGTCGGATTTTTCATCTTTGTTTTTATCTTTGTATTCACCGCCCGTAAGCGAAACAGTAATCATCTGATCCTCTTTGACGTTTTCAAGAGTATACTCGCCTGTTTTCTTGTCGGCGGCAAGCTGCTTACCGTTTACCGTAAGCTTAGATATATTATTATACTTAGCGGGATTTACTGTAAATTTGAAATCCTTGCCGTAGAATACCTCAAATGTGTTGTCATCAATTCTAACAGCGTGCGAAAGCTTTGAAACAATGTTCAGGCTGTTAGAAAGACTTGAGGATTTCTTAATGCTCTCTTGGTAAAGGACATCGCTTACAAAGCTCTTTACTGCGGTTTTGTTGCCCTCAACGGCAAACATTACCTTAAGCGTTCTTCCCACACCTACGGATTTAAGAACTGGGAAACCGTCGTTTACCTCATCACTCGGAGAGGTTCTGAAATCATTTCCGAGCTTATCTGCTACATCTGTTTTCATTTCGGAAGCAGTACAAGCGTCGCCTACGCATCTTTGTCCGTTAGAATTTGTATATGCGTATTCGCAGAGATCTTTATCATACCAGCAGTTTAAAACAGGTGCGGACGCTCCGCAGATTGCTCCTGCCGTTATAAATCTGTCGAGGTTTTCGGTTTCTTTAACAACTCCCTCGTTGTAGCAGTCGAAAATCATATTCTTTTCAAACAGTGAGTTGCTTCCCGCAATACCGCCTACGCAATAAAGCATATTTCCGACAGGTCCAGAAATGCTTCCTCGATTATAGCAGCTGAAGATTAAACCTAAATTTAAGCCGGCAATACCTCCAACTTTGCTTTCATATACTTGCGTTGTGCCGGTTTGAGTTACTTCACCCGTAAAGTAGCACTTGTATATCATACCGCTGTTCCAACCGACAATACCGCCCATTACAGCGTCACTTTCGCTCTTAATAGCTGCGTTTTCAACGCCTAAATCATATATTTCGGCGTCAACATCGGCAACTCCGAAAACGCCTGCATATGCCTTATCGGTAATCGTAAAGTTTGAAATTATGTGTCCCTTACCGTTGAATTTACCGTTGAATTTGTGCGTTTCATCTCCGAGAGGAGTAATCTCTGCACCGTTGAAGTCAAGGTCACTGCCAAGCTCATAGTAAGCATCCTTATATTTGTCGTTAAAGTTATACAGATTTGTAGCCAAGTCCTCAAACTGCTTAATCGTTGAAATAATGTACGGCTTTTCCTTTGTTCCGTCTCCGGAGAAGGTTTCGTTAAAGTGATATTCAACCTTAAACATTACGTTTGAATCAGGCATTATAAGTGAATTGTTTTTAATTGTAACTTCGTTTCCGTTATCGTCAAACGCTTTTATACTTTCAATTTCTGCGTCATACTCTGAGCCGTTTTGAACGGTTGCAGGTGTAAGCGTAAATTCAACTGAAGTACCCTGTGCAGCCATTTCGGGGTTACAGCTTATTGTTCCGAATTCGCCCTCGTAGCCCCAGAAGCCGTACATATTCATAAGCTCTCTGTTGTTATCAAGCACAGGCAGACCGTTTACAACGCTCTTGGTGCTTTTCCAGTGATAATCGTATTTCTTTGCGGTAAGAGTTTGGTTCATCGTTGCGGCAAATGCAGAGCATACCATTTTTTCCGCAGTGATGCGGCTTGCTTTTGTTTCGCTCTCTCCGTTTGAATAGCAATCGGTAACTTTCATTTGAGTTCCGCCGCATATCTCTTTAAAGCTCGGTTCGGCTTTAACACAATAAGCGTAACAGCCCTCTATCGTTCCGTTTCCTGCGCCTGCAATTGCTCCTTCGTTTTCAATATTCGCAGCAATCGGTTCGATAACGCCGCAGTTTCCGATAACGCCATCGTTTACGGCTGCAACGGCACCGCAGTATTGGTACGCCAATTTAAAGCTAAAGTTTTCAAGCATAAGGTTTTTAATTGTACCCTTATTTGTGCCGAAAAGTCCTGCCGAAGCCTTGTTGCAGCTTAAATTTCTGATAAAGTATCCTTTACCGTCAAACGTTCCCGTAAAAGGTGCTTCGTTTGAACCAATCGGCAAATAATCCGAGCCTGACATATCTATATCGTTTGCAAGAATATAGCTTGCACTCATATATTTGTCCGAGGTCTGTAAAGAAACATATTCAAGCTCGCTTCTTTTTGAAATAACGTAAGGCTCGTCCTGCGTTCCCTCGCCGTCTTTAATTCCCGTAGATGTTTTCAAATAAATATACACAGGCTCGTCCGGCATTACAAAGCTGTTGTCTTTAATCTCTATTTCATTTTGCGTAACCGTTCCGTATGCACACAAGGAATCCTTACTATAGCCATAAGGAATGTCTGCGTCAACCGATACAACCGAACCGACTTCGGCACTGTCATCGCACTTTACGCTTCCTTTCCCGTCAACAGATGAAGTAATAGAATAGGCATTGCTATATTTTGCGTATATCCTTGTCGATTCATAGGGCATATAGAAAGAATATTCGTAACTATCCTGATAATTTTTCGATAAATCGCTCTCATCGGCAAGAACTGTTTTAACGCCGTTTTCACGAACATAATAAAGCTGTGTAAGGCGGTAGCCGTTCTTAGGGTTTATCTTAATGTTCACAAGAGTTTTCGGGCTTACCGAAGAGCCAAGCGTTTTTCCGCTGCTATCTGTAAGAGTGGCCTTTACGTTTGGTCCACTTAAGTTACCAATCAAAGTAGGCTTTAAAATTGTTTTTGAATTTTCGTTTGAATTTGCAACCCAAAGCACCGTAAATGTTTCAGCGGAATTATCCTTGTAAATATCCTTGGTGTTGATTTCCTTGAGCTGCTTATCATCATTCGTTGTAGCACTGTATTTTGACGTGTCTATTGCCTTTGACTTTCTTGTTATGTCCTTTGATAAGATGTCCTCATCCGACTTTATATTATCAAATGGGAAATAATCTCCCTTCACAAATTCATTCGTAACATTACCGTTTTCATCGGCAACATTTCCGATTCCGCCCAATTCGGCTATATAATAGAAAGGATTTTCTTTGCCCTGCTCTTTATAAATTTTTGCGAAGAACTTATTTGCGTCGGACATTGACGACGGCATTTTGTATTTTCCGTCACGACTTTTTAACAAAGAATTAAATGCTTCACTATAATAATAGTTGTGTGGGTCAATAAATACGTAATTATCGACTTTTCCAGCATAAATATAATTTTTGATTTTTTCGCTGCCGTTCTGGATAAAGGACATATATCCGTTGTCGTTATTAACAACACGATAAGCGGGAATCTCATTATGATAAGGGTCAACTCCGCCACTTGTAGATACGCCTATCATAGTTGTGTTAAGATCCTCATACTCCATAAGCGAATCCATACCCGTTTGGCCGCAGTTGTTGTTTATGGCGTTCATAGCCTTTGTGTATCTCTGCTCAAAGGTTTTAAGATCAGCCTCTGCTGCGGTTTTTTGAGCCTTAGTGCTGTCTTCGTTATCCATAACAACATCATAGTTGTAATATGTAAACTCACGGTACAAAACCAAAAGGTTTATAAGTGGCTCAATCGATTTGTTTGCAGCCTCTTTAGTAGCGACAAGCGTTTGATGCTCAAAGGGAACAGTTCCTTTACATCTATCTTTAACCGCCTTTACATATGTAGCATCGTCTGCGTTATGCTCTACCTTCTGATCCGTATCGCCTGTAAGCGACGGCTGATCCGACAAAACCTCAGAAAGTGCGTCTACCAAAGACACCATATCAAGACGCTTGTATTCCTTCTGCATTTGAACAAGCAAAATGTCAAGCTCGTGCAACTGCTCGTCGGTCGGATTATCGCCAAGCTTTGAAGCTGCTTCCGCATATTTACAGTAATCCTCCCACAGCGACTGATACTTTGAGCTTATATCCGTAATACGAGTGTATTCGTTTGTAACATTTTGATTATAGATAAGACTTTTTACCTCTCCGAAGCCCTCACTTACGGTTTTCGAAAGATCCTTTAAGTCCTGTTCTATAAGCGTAACTGTTTCGAGAATTTGTTGCGATGTTTCCGCAATTTGTTTAAGTCTCATTGATGTTGGTCCTGCTTTATACTTGTAAACAAGATCCAAAATTTTAGAATCAGTTGAATCGGCAGCTTTTCCGAGAAGCTTCATCGCCTGTCTGGAAAGCACGGTGGTTGCAACCGTTGTAAGCTTAGTAGTGATAAAGCCGCCTGCCGCATTAACAGAAACATTTGCGGAAGACGATGGTATTATGCAAAACGATGAAATCAGCATAATAAATACAAGCACAAAGCTTACGCCACTCTTTAGTCCTTTTCTGACTGTAGAAACCATAATATTCCTCCTTTTAATTCTAAATTACGACAAATGCGAAATTTAGTATAATTACAAGTTAATATTAACACATAAAATAACATGAATCAACGCTTTTTAGAATTAAACTGTAACAAAATAGGACTAAAATGTACAAAAAGTATGTTTAAGTCCTAAATCTTGATTATTTATATTAAATATCTTGAATGTCTATGGGTGCATTTGTCTCAAGCGACAGTTTAATTCCTTGCCGTTTGTAATTATCAATTATTTAATTTTTCGGGTTACCCCAACTATTGACATTGAGCCTCATTATTTTACGCTTATATCTATTTTGGCGGTTTGTTCATCTACATTCTCTCCTTTAACTTCCGATTTATCGTTTACTTTAATCCTATATCCTTTTTAATATACTTACCACTTTTTATTCTTAAGTCCGTTGGTTTTTCAGCATCTTCTGGTATTGCCCAATATGAGCCTATCTTAACTGCTCCAGGAATTCTTCCTTCATTGCAAAGCACCTGAATTCTTCTAATGGATATTTCCCTTTTTTCTGCCGTCTGCCTTATTGATAGGTATTTCATACACATACTCCCATAAATGAAACAGTTAATATTTCCTTCATCGTATTCTTCAATTTTTCCAATCTGTTCGTTTAGGAACTCCTTCATTTCTGCCACCCTCTGTTTCAAGCCTTCTCGCTCAGCACTCTTTGTCATTAAATTCTGTTTTTGTTCCCTAAGCCTGTCAATTTCATCTGCAAGGTCACTGTAATCCTTATGGGCATTGGCGGTCTTTAAGAGTTCTTTTTGCAGCTCTTCCATTCGCTCATTGATTCTTTCTAAAGAATTATCATCCCCAAGTGCCAGAACCGTTCTTATATTTTCTTCTAAGGTTTCGAGCATCTCATCCTTGCCACCTAAAACTTGATTGATGGCTCGAACCACTGCTGCTTTAAGTTTCTCTTCCTCGACTGTCGGTGCATCACATATATCCGGTCCTCTTTCAATTCTATTGACGCATCTCCATACATTATGCTTTTTCCCACGATTGTTCCAAGCCGTCCTTCTGTAGATATCTCCACATTTTGAGCAATAGCAAATGCTTGATAGTGCATATTTAGAACTGTAGACTATTTTCTTTCTGTCTTTTCCACTATGAAGATTGGCTCGTCTTAATAGTTCTTCCTGAACCTTAGCATATAATTTCCTTGGAATAATTGCCTCATGTAAGTAGGTTTTTCGCAAAAGAAAAGAGGTGTCGCAATTCGCTAACACCTCAATTTTTTAGTATTCTACATCTTTTTAATCCACCGTATAACAAACTATACCTTTTGGGCTTTTACAGTCACACCTTCTTTTATTGCTCTTTCAAGTAAAGATTTGATAAGATTAAATACTTCTTTCGTTTCATCAAATTCAAAAGTCTTTTCTTTATAAAGCATCAAATCTTCAAGATACTCCGTAGGATTGATTTCATAGACGCCACCGTTTTCTGAGAAAACACCTTCAAGCTGATGATAGTCTCGTGTAAAGCCTTTCCAGCCTTTACCATCAAGAGACGGGCTATCAAAAATGTCGTCAAAGTAACCTTCCCAAATGTGAATAGCTTCATCTTTTTCAATACACAAAACAATCTCGCTTTCGTCCTCATATCCCTCATAAAAAGTAAAATTATTTTTTAGGTTTCCAATGTCCATTATCTAACATCTCCTTTTGCTCTTTTGTTGCAGTGCCATTTTTTCTTGCTCGTATAGCTGCCTGCCATTCTTTCTTTGACACCCATTTGTTTTTTCCAACAAGTATCTCGTGTTTAGCAGGACGAGCGTTTTTTCCATATCCAATACCCGCTTTATCACGCTGAACAACCCAACTATCGCCTTGCTCTTTCGGAGCGTTCGGTGTTCGAGTATGCCAACGACTTGTATAAGAGTAATCGCCTTTTTTCCAAGTATATTTTACTTGTTCGTATCCGTTTTTCTGTTCCTCTATAATAATAGCAGAGGACGGAATCTTAATTGGCGAACTCTTAGGTAATGTATTTTCAATGTAATCCTTGTGTTTTTCTTTATTACCATGAGTGCCTCCGAACCCACCGTGAAACCCTGCTCCCATCAGGCACTCACCGCCTTTCGGCTTTTCATAAAGTCGCTGTCAAATTGCAGCACATCAATACCTTTTTCTCGATATTGAGCAAATATCTTATCCGGTGCTGCCCCATAAACAACAAGGGTACTTGGCTCTAATCTGTCAACCACATACTTTAATCCACTAACAAAGTAGTTGCGGTCAGACAACAGTTTTATGCAACCGTGCGAACCGACTGCTATTGTCCCATGCTTTTGAATACCTGCACAAGATAACTCATATGTACGTTCATCTCCAAATCGGATATTCGGGATAACCGTTACACCGTTTTCCTGCAACCAATGACCGATTGCACGGCTACGATAAATATTCCACTGCTGCATTACAAGTGGCATATCCCGATATACGCTAAAATCTGGCGTGATTACGCCCATAAATTTCTTTATAATTGGCAAATACTTATTCGGAGTAGTCCAAATTCTTTCAAAAGCAACTATTACGCTCTTGCTGACGAATATATTCATCTTCAAAATCGTATGTATTGCGAACAGGACAAATTCTATTTAGAAAATCGGCATATTTTATGAGGATTATGTCATCAAATTCTTTTTCCGCTCTTGAACGCCATTCCACATTTGTTCTTGCCAATGTTTCTATCCTTTTATCTGCCGCCTAAGCTGAAACACCAAAGTTGGTTTGCAAGAAAAATCGGTTTATTCTTGCCCCTCTGTTTTGGCACTCTCTAAGTATCTGTTCAGGCATAAGCAACTGTGCTGCAAAATAATTAGTTTCAACTTCATACCGATGGTATGTGTCCTCATCTTTTTTAGAAAAATCATGACCGTTAATCTCATGTCCTAATTCGTGCAGTATTGAAAAACGGTTATGTGTATCCGGCTTTGTTTCATCATAAAATATGATTTTCTTTCCCTGAAAACTCATTATAATAGCCGATTCACTTCCAAATGCTGTGATGTCCACACCGTATTTTCTTGCTTTCTTAAAAGAACGACATACAATCGGTGTTTGTTCCTTTACTAAATCTTTCGGCGAAAACGGAAATGTTTGAATTGCCGATGATTTTACTAATATTTCATTAGCCTTTGAATATGCTCTTGAAAAATCTGGTTTTTTACTATTCGGCAATCTCATCACTCCTCGTCATCATCAAAAATATCATCAAATGCTGCTTTTAATATATTCTCGGCTTTTTTTAGTTGGTCTGAATCCAACTTGCCAAGATTGCGTTGTAAATATTGTAGTTCTCCACGTGGTACTTCTGCGACAGATTCAGACGTACCAAGCAGATAATCTGTGGTAGTTTCTAAAGCTTTCGCTATTCTGGTTAATACATCACTGCGAGGCGTCCTGTCTCCTTTTACATAGTAAGACATTGCGGATTCAGTAACTCCAGCCTTCTGTGCCAATTCTTTTTGGTTAATTCTATTTTGCTTCATTAATGCGATAAGTCTTTCACTAAAAACTGACATATTATCAACCGTCCTTTCGTTTCCTCTTTTTCTTATTATACTCAAAATTATAAGTTTGTTAAGTTTGTTTTCACTATATCTTGTTTTTCACTTCTATTCTCAAACAAGATAATGTATTTATACGCTTATCGCTTCAACATAATTATAATTTTAATCAAGATAACTTGCAATAGTGTTTTTAGAAAAAGAAATGAGGTGTCGCAAATTGCTAACACCTCAAAATTTCTTTTCTTGCACTAAAATCATTAGCTCCAATGGCTTACTATTTTTTTCTATTCTCATCTTTTCTTATACAATACAAGTTCCGGATTTTTACCGTCTTCTTCATAAGTGCAAATAAGAATAAAATCCATATCTGCAACAACGCCGAAACATCTATCGCCGCCGTATTCACATTCAAGCTGATTGCCCAGATATGTCTTTGCGTCATTCAAAAACTTAACCGCTTGCCCATTCGGAAGCTGGTACTCAAGATTTACATACTTTCCGACAAGTGCATTCAGTTTCTCCACCTTTGGCATTCCGTCAACATTCAATTCGTTAATCTCATTGATTAGCTTTTTCTTGAATTCTTCAAACTGACCATTATCACTAAGCTCATCGTATTTCTTCCAGTAATCCAAAGTAGGAAGCAGCTCTTTCATATAAGAACGGGCTTGTTCCTCCGTGAAATTCTCGCTTACCATATTCTTAACACAAACTTCAATCAAATCGTCCATATCATTGTAAGTATATGTTCCGTCGGCATAACACCACTTACAATACTCCTCGTTGAAAGAACCATCGTGATTGTGTCCAATAATATTATCATCTTCAAGCGGCATTCCGCAGCATTGACAAATAAGCTTTCTCGGCGAGCCTAAAAGTGTATTTATTGAAACATCGAATACTTTTGACAGCAATTTCAATGTTTCCGTATTCGGAACTGTTTCTCCGTTTTCCCAACGTGAAACTGCCTGACGACTTACAAAAACTTTTTCTGCAAGCTCAGCCTGCGACATTCCCTTTTGAGTACGAAGTTCAAGTATAACCTGTTTTGTATCCATTATGCAGTACCTCCCTTACACCTTTATTATAGTCTCACGCATTATCTAAAGCAAGCAACTCGCAGTTGCTGTCCTTATTACTCGGCTTTTTCGTTCACGGCTAAAGTTTCGTGTTCTTAGGGAATTTGTTTGCAAATGGTACAAGAGAACTTCCTACCTTGATAAGTCCGTGTCCTGCTTCCACATTCGTGATATAGGACATCTGAAGGTCAGAAATATTCAGAAGTTTTGCAAGCTCAAGTCTGTCTGTGGAAGCCTGATTCAGCATAATGATAAACTCTGAGTTTGCAAGCATTCTGCGATAGAATTAAGTTTGCTGGCTATACACCGATGTTATACTGTAATCCAAGTTGGCTTAATAGCTATCTTCACAAAGATAAGTTATTAGGCAAATATGACTTATGGTTAGCTCATTGGGGTGTATCTTCACCTGACTTCGACTGCACAATTTGGCAGTATTCGGAAAATGGTAGTATACCAGGCATTTCAGGTTCAGTTGATATGAACTGGATTTTTAAAGATTATATAACTAAAAAACCAACTAAAACAAAAAATGGCGATAAAGTTAAGGTTATTAACAAGACTTCTTTTCTACGCTCTCAACCAATTTTTGATGATCTTGGTGGCAGTTCACGAAAACTCATAACTCTTAAAGTTGGCACTGTCGGGGAATTTATAACTGATAATGGTGATGGTTGGAGCAAAGTTCATGCAAATAACACAACAGGCTATATTCAGAACAGCAGAATCAACGGAACAGGAACAGGCTTATCCACTTGGAAGAAAGGTACTGTCTTAGGTGTGCCAGTTTATACCAAACCATCGGATACAAAACCTTGTGCGTACATTAACAAAGGCAATAAGTTCAATGTTGTATGCTCTATCAAGTCTGGAAAGTATGCAGGTTGGAGCATTATTCATTACAATAATCAGGATAAATATATTCGCACCGATATGCTAAAAATTTAAAAGCTACATAATAAACTAAACATAAAAATAAAATCATAAACCTTACAAATTTAAAAACCGCCCTCAATTTTAATTATTTTGAGAGCAGTTTTTTTATTTCATAAATGATTTTTAAATATAGTTTATGCAGTATTTAAACTCGCATAAATATTCAAATTGCTTTTTGCATTTTATTTGCAAATTTTTTGGATTTCATTTGCAAAGCTACAGTCATACCGTTGTACTTCACAAAGCCAAGTGCCGCAAACGGGGCAGCACCCAAAA